>Ga0307507_10002272_pt1 | contig 40932 bp, 10 predicted proteins | sample 7_EM_MG_FD_207223 | JGI IMG/M metagenome (GOLD analysis project Ga0307507, IMG submission 207223) | Populus trichocarpa ectomycorrhiza microbial communities from riparian zone in the Pacific Northwest, United States - 7_EM | ecosystem: Host-associated > Plants > Roots > Unclassified | place... | reverse complement strand
TTCTTCTTCTACTTTCTCCACCTGTTTTCCTAATATATCTTCCCTACTTTGGGGTTATTGGTTCCTTCTCCTATAGGGCACCCTAGGGTCCCTCTATAGTTTATTTAGGCGTGTCTTAATATACTTTGTGATATTAGAGTTACGTTCCTTTTACACCCTTTATATTACATTGGCTTCAATATATAGTTATAGGGGGGGAATATTGGCTTCCTTCTTAAGCAGTGCTGTAGCCGTTCGCTTATATCCGCCTATTATACTCCTAAGGCAGGCTATTTGGACCTTTTAGAGTGGTTTAAGGAGTAATTTAGGGGGGCCTTTCTTGGTTTCTCTAGTGGCCTAAATACTAGATCTATACGTTATAGTTAGCCAGACAACTGCTGTATATAGTAGGCGTAACCTCTAGAAGCATGGACCCTATATAGAATTAACGATCCTAGACATAGTAATATACTATACTTAGCCCTTATAGGCTACTTACGCCGTATATACGCTCTACTAGAGCTTACTATCTACCTATACTCCTAATACCCTTAGGCCTTAAACCAGTTAACCCCTAAAGCCTTAGATATAGATTATATGCTAAAGATCTACAGATTAGTTATGTTTTCTTATAAAATAGATTAGCTGGTATTTCTCTAGTAAGAATTGGACTCTATATTATCTTACCCATTCTATATAGGTATTATAGGCTTTCTCTAGTATCCTGCAGTTCTCTGCGGCTGTTAGCCTATATATAATTAGGTTTATATTATTAATAAAGCTTATCCCCTAAGTCGCCCCTTCCTTAAAGGAGTTAAGCAGGTTGCTTATAAAGAAGAGAAAGAGTATAGGCGACAGAGGTAATCCTTATAGTATTCCTATTATGACTGTAATAGGGGGGCTCTGGTATCCACTAAAGACCAGTAATATTTCTTTTTGGCCTATAAATCCTTAAACAAATTAAATAATCCATTCTAGGAAGCCCTTTGCCCTAAAAATATATAGGAGACGCTTATAGGGTATATTATTATAGGCGCCGCTAATATCTAGGCTAAGTATTAATACTATAAAGTCCTTTCATATAGCCCATGCAGTTTTAATGGTAGTAGCGAGTAGTGTAAGTGCTAATAGTATTAAGCAATTCTTTCTTGCCCCTATTTAGCTTTATAGTAGTAGGGTATGTTCCTCTACCGTGTCTGCTATATAGTCCGCTATAACCTTTTCTAAGATCTTACTTAGGGTGTTTTCTAAGGCAATAGGGCGGTAGCTTCCTAGGATTAAGTAGTCTACTTTACCTTCTTTTTATAAAATAACCGTCGTTATGGATCTTCTGAGTCACGGGTAGTAGCCTATTACAAAGCATACTCTAGCTATATCTATAAGCCAAGGTGCTATAAGTGGTCTATAGGTCTTTAGGGCTTTGTTTGGGATCCTATCTAGTCCTAGTACTATATTATTTAAGAGGCGGCTAACGGTTCTGGCCATTTCTTTAGTTATTATATCGCTATTAACCCTTAGGCGAGTTACCGGTGTTTTACTGATAATATCGCTAAGGTCTACTAGAGCTAGTTAAGGGAAAAATCTTTCTATAAGGATCTTTGCCTTCTTGTTATTATTGCTTATAGCCTATAGTTCGCCTGCTCTTTATAGGGGTAGTAGATATAGATCTTCTACTAAATATCCCACCTTTTTCTTTACCCATTTTGCTATGGTCTAAAGGCCCTTATTATAGGGGAGACTTAGGTTAGTAGTATATTTATTTATAAACTATCTCCAGTTATTCCTTACTTCTTTTCTTAGGGTATTCTTTAGCTAGTTTCTTATGTCTTTATATTATCTCTCGTCCTTAGAATTATGGCTACTTATATATTTCCTCCTTACTCGTCGTTAGCCGGCTATAAGGGCCGCGCACTATACAGACTATATGTGTTGCGTATAGGGGCCCAGTTTTAAAACCAGGCAGTGCTCTTCTAGCCTACTTTTAATTGCTACCTAGATCCTTTTTAGTCTTTAATTAATTTCCTTAGGGGTAGCCAATAAGCCTTACTTATTTGGTATTAGGTGGATTTCTTCTAGGTCTTAGAGTTGTTATTTAATTATATTAAGGAAGCTATCTATGTTAAGCTTTCTTATTGCGTATCTTTTACTATTTAGTTGCGCCTTAATGTCCAGATCTAGTTATATCTGGATAGGGATATAGTCTAAAGTAAATACCTATTTTTCTTTAAGGGAGCACCTTTTAAGTCTCTAGTATAGGTTTTCGTCCATAATTGTAAGGTTAATTATACTTTTAGCGGTGCCCCATTGCCATATAATTGCACCTAGGGGGGTAGCTAGCTTAAGGCCCCCATTGTCTATAGCTCTTAGTAGGCACTCTACCTATTAATTAGCAGTAATATAGATGCCCCCCTACTATAGGTGGTAGAGGTTTATATCTCCTAGTAAAATAGACTCCGCGTGTTCGGTTTCTAGCAAGCTTATTATAGATATAATATTCTCTATCTATACTACCCCTTTAACCCTAGGGTTATAGACATTAATAATTTGTACTAGTCCCCTATATATCTAGATAATTATAACTGTAATATCTAGGTTAACTGCCTGCTATAACTATAAGGCAAGGCTGATATTTTTACTAATTATAAAGTATACGCGTATAGCTGCTTTTGGTTTATACAGGAACTAGAATCCTTAGGGGCAGTATATTAATTATATATAGGTATTATAATACGGCTCTTATATAGTAAGAATATAGTGTTTCTCTAGGTCTAGACTATCTAGTAGGGGCCTTGCTAGACAGTGGTTTGTATTGCCACAGTTATACTATATAATGGTTAAGTGGCGGACCCCTGGTGGGGGTCTTTTGCCTCTCCTTCGCTCCTTACTTCTTCTGTTTCCACTTTCTCTAAAATATTCAGAACTTCTATCTCCTATATTTACTCCCTGGCCACTACTTATTTTATATAGAGCTTTCTATTCCTATATCTTATATTCCTACTAGCCTTTCTAAATCTAAGTCTGTTATTGCCTCTGGTTCTTCCCCCGTTCTCACTAGTTAGCTATATGCCCCTTATAAGCTAGCTATGTATATTATGTTTACCACGTTAAATCTAATTCTTAATTATCCCGGCCTTGAACTTACTATAGCCGTCTATAGGGGTCTTCCTACTAGGCGTCCTCTCCCTTATGTCCTATATGTCCCTTATATCCCTGTTCGGTCTGGTAATGTTATACAGCGTCACTTTTAGCCCGTTAAGGCTTGGGATGGCTAGCTTAGCCCCCTAGTATTAAAGGTAGGAAACACTAGGAAGACACCTATATCCCCCTAGCTTATCACCTGTTATTTCCATTTATATAACCTAGCGTGCAGTTATTCCTGTAGCTGTTAAGCCCTTTCCTTCCGTCTCCTATATTTAATGCAGTCTTTTCTCTCCCACGTCTTATATATGCTTTGGTAACAGTTTGCGCATTTTTTTTAGTCTTAATTTATACATTATCTTGTATTATAGGGGCCTGTATAGTAGCTGTAGCACACCTATGCTGTATATATGGATTGGGTGTGTCCCTATTATACGCAGTAATAATATCATTCCAGGCGTAGTCTGTGGTTATAGAGCCTTGTGTTATATATAAGGCTATTTATAATTATTCCTTTTTAGATAAGGAGTTTTTGTATTCCTAGTGTATATACACTAACGATAAGGGAGCCATGCGTTTGTCTATTATCTCCCTAGCGAGTCTCTAGCGCCCCTTATGTTCTCTTATTATTCTTATTATATACTTAGTTTGTATTTTCCTGTTAAAGCCATTAGATCCGGGTAATTACAAGTCCTAGTATAAGGCGTTCCGTTTATTTTACTATCTCCTATATAGTTGCTATATTGTCTGCCTAGCGTCCCCTTTCTACCCTAAAGCTTATAGAAACCAACAGGACTTCAACTAGGTAATCTTTATAAAGCACTTTTATGCTAATACGCTCTCATAGCCTGTCCTTTACCCTTATAGCCCGTTCCTTTGCCTATTGGTCCTTTAGGGTAACTCTAATATCTCCACTCCTAAGGTGTTGGACTGTGATGGTATTATAGACCTCCTTATAAATCTTTATAAGAACTTCTGTTTCTAATTATCCCCTAAGTTCCTCTGCCTTTTCTATATTTAGTTATATTGTAATTATATACCCGGTTATTATCTTTAGGGGGGTAGGTTCCCTATACTATAGGAGCACAGCTACGGCGGCCTAGGTACAGTTTGCCTGTAAAGGGGGGTTTTATTTATCTTTAATTTTATTTAGCCATTAAAGGATTTAATTAAGGGTTTACTAAAGGGGCGCCTAAGGTTCACTAGACTGGAGCCATTTTACTAGCTATATTAGTTCGTAATAGCTAATAAATGCTCCCCTATAGTTCCGGATACTAGACGCGTCCAATAGGCTTTATATTTTGTCAGATACCTTCTTAATTGGGGTATTTCCGCTTTCTAGTGTAGTATTCGCCCGTCCTTATTGTTGTTGTGGGGGGCTATTGTTGGGTATAGGTCTGGCGGTTGCGCGCGACTGCGTACCACCGTCGTTCCACCTGTGCCTTCCCTATGATGCATGCATCTCAGGGGATTATTAGGGTGTTTTTCAGGGTTCTTTTAGTTGGTTTGGTCTTTTTGGGCCAGGTGCAGCAAGAGCTCCAAAAGTCGTTTTTTTGTGTAGTATCTAAGAACAATATATAGATAATAGATATAATAAAAGCAATTTAAATAGGAAAATAATAGTATAAGAATATTACACTTACTAAATGTAAGATTTAAAATAACCGATTATACTATTAACAGAAGATGGTAGTTCTAAATTCTAAACCTTTATAATTTAAGATACTTAAATTTGTATACAACTCCCCTATAGTAGGGCATCCTAGCTATATAAAGACTTATAAAATTGTTTAATAAGTATACTACTGGCCTATAATATATAACTATATATAAAAATACGTTTAAGTATATAGGATATGCGTATGTAGAAAGACCTCTTATATAAAAAAGTAAGGAGTATTTTAACTGCTACTAATTCCAATATAAAAATAGCGTGATATCTTAATTAACTTTATAGTTAACTTGCTTAGAAGTAATAGGTTTATAAATATTATAGTAGTTATTAACCGTCTTATAAAAATATAATATATAATTCCTATAGACTTAATTAATGCGATATTAGTAGCTAAATATTTTATTAAGTACGTCTTTAAACTATACAGACTTCCTAACTTAATAATATCCAACTATAGAAGCTAGTTTATTTTAGATTTCTGGCAAGCCCTATATAAATAATTAAGTATTTAAATATAACTCTTAACTGCATTCTATTTAGAGATAGATAGTTAAACTAAAATTATAAACGTGATTATAGAATAATACCTATAAATATACTGCTCCTACCTATAAGATAACTAGGAAAAATGGCTACCCTTAGCTAAGTTTACTGCAAATAATATAATTAACGTATTAATAGGTGTAATGCTATTTTATGCAACCTATAGACAAAACCCTTAACTTAGATTTAAACTATAACCTAAAATTAATATAATAGGACCTATAATTAAATGGATTTAGTTAATTAATGCATATAACTTTGCTAATTAAATAAAGTAGTTAACGGAACTATTATAAAGTAAATTAACGTACGCTTAAATAGTATAGGAATGGCATGTAAACAAAGGACGAGCTCCCGTATAGGACTTTAAGGAAGGTAATATAGTTTACCTAAATATATAAAACCTATAGACTTAACGGCCCTTAAAGAAACTTAATTGGAAGTTTATAAGCCTATACTAAATTAAAAAGAAACTAAGCCTATACGCCTATAAGCTTAAACTACTAACTAAGATAAAAATATACCTAACGTTTTATATAAGCTTATTATAACCTTTAAAAGATAATCCTATAACTTATAAAGTGCCACTACTACCTCCTATAATTGTTAACAACGGTAACAGTTCTTATTTTATTAACTTAATTAATAATATATAATAGAAAATATAATTTAAACAATTTAAACTTCTTATTAAGTAGGAAGGATATAAAACACAAACCTAGGAAACTTATAATTAGATTAAGGCTAATGTACCTTCCTTAGTAAAAGAATTCTATAAGGACTATCCTTCGCGGCCTACTTTAGCTAGATAGATATAATATAAAGATAAATAACTACTACCTAACATAAATACATAAAATATAATAGTAGGAAACTTAAAATTAAAAAGAACTTAAAATATATTACGATGTTTATAACGCAATAAGTTATAAATTCTTAACTAAATTGAATTGTTTTGGACCTTTGGCTAAAGGGGGGGTACTATAATAGGACTAGCTCAATTATAGTAGAAATGTCTTGGTGAAATGCTTAACAGATAACTATCTAAAACTGTTTGCAACTGTTTAAGACTGTTTGCAATTGTTTGCAACTATTTACAACTATCTATAATTACCCACCACAATCTACTGTTTTCTACTAGCGCTGTAACACTAAAGTATATAAAAGACCGTTAAAGACCACGTGTATATATATGTACGCACTAACTACTAAGACCCTAACTGTTTAATTATATAATTCTCTTGTTATTCCTTTCTCTTCTTTACGCAACGTCTTGTTCTCTGCAAGAGCTATATATCCTTAGATTTAGATAAAATTTATATTATTCCTTTATATCTTCCCTAAGGCCTCTTTGCGCCCTTATATTATCCGGCTAACTATAATATATAGATCTAGTATTTAGGCCATAGAAGAAACTAAAAAAGGCCCCCTTAAATTACTCTTTAAACTACTCTAAAAAGTCTAAATAGTATACCTCTAGAGTATAATAGGCAGGTATAAGCGAACGGCTATAATACTGCTTAAGGAGGAAGCTAATATCCCCCCCCTATAATTATATATTAAAGTCACTGTAATATAAAGGGCGTAAAAGAAGCGTAACTCTAAGGTTATAAAGTATATTAAGACACGCCTAAATAAACTATAAAGGGACTCTACCCCCTATAAAAGAACCCCCTCTTTAGCTATAAGGAGTACTTAAGGTTTACTATATGGGTAGAAAGCTCGCTAGCTAATATAGTTACGCTAAATAAGCTAATAATACGGAAATACTAGCCCGCCTATAAGGCCGCGATCTCTAAGATAAAAGGGGTTTAATTACGCGTATAGATAATTTTAGAACGCCTTAGCGAGATAGAAAAGTTATTAATATTATTTGTACCTATATAGATCTAGTAAGGGAAAATAGGCATCTAGATAGGGCCTATAGAGTCTATATATCTACCTTTAGGCGAGCCTGCGCCGTCTACTATAATATCTATTATATCTACGTCGCCCGCTTAGCTGTCTATAATATATACACTACCTACTTAGCCGTCTACTATATCTACACCGCCTACTTAGCCATTTATAATATCCGTACCGCCTATTTAGCCATCTACTATATCCGTATCGCCCCTACTAGTGTAGGTACAAGCTAATACTTAACTATTTCTACCATTTATCTTTAACCTATAGTCGCTACCAAGGAAATATAAAATGCTTTAAGGTAGTAATTCGGTCTTCTAGCTTTAGATTAAGTGGACTTTAGGGCTAGTAGGTAGGCCGTTAATTAAAGCTCTTAATTACTACTAAGGGGCACGCTAGCGGGTTAACGGCGAGGCTATATTCTATAGCCGTCGCCGTAAAATAATTAAGGATATAAGACGGCGCGTAAAAGACGGTACGGCAAGAGATAAGAGATAGACTATTAACTAGCTAAAACAGCTACGAGGCCGGCATTCTTTAGATTAGCTTTATAAGAATATCTAGGGCGGGAAAGGCTCCCTCTTAGGTAGTAAATAATACCTATTTTACTATAGTAACCAAGACGCCTTAATATAGAACTACATTGCAGTAACTAAAACGCCTTAATATATGACTATACTGCATTAACCGAGACGCCTTAATATAGGACTATACTATAGCAACTAAGACGCCTTAATATAGGAATAGAGCCCGTTTAGGTGTTGTAAATTTAGAGCAACATTACGCGACCGTCTAAAAGTACCAATCTAATACAAATTATATATCTTTTTGCCCAAAATCGCGTGCGAAAGTACTTGGGGGCGGCCCCAACCTCGTACTAACCTGGGTTATAACCGCGCCAAATCAGCCCCCCTAATATGTGATAGGTATCCTAGATTCTATAGCTAATATACTACTTATTAGATAGTAAGTCAGTAGTAGAGTTAGAAGAGTTGTCGATTGGCTTCCTCTTATGTACTAACTCCTTAGCGCTCTATTCTTCCTTAGGTATAGATTTAGAGCTCTAAAAATTAAATTAACTGTAGATCCGCCCCAATATACTAATTAGAAGGCCTAATCCAAATCCACATCGAAGTCGAATCTATATTGGAGCTCTAAATAGACACGGCTCTAAATAGATCACTAATTGCTTATTCCTTGCAATGGTAAAGTCCTATAAGAGTTAGACTATGCGTAAACATTAGAATTAAAAGCAGACCTATAGAGGATAAATTATTCTATCCGGCCGGGCGGATAATAATCCTATCCAAGGATAGCCTGGATATTGGATAATATCTAGATAGTATTTAGATATCCGTAAAATTTTAACTACGAACTATACCTTTACCCCCTATTATATAACGCTATAAATATGGCCAGTACTAGTAAAATTCACCCTAAAAACTTTAATAATAATAATTCCTTTAAAGTTAATATACTTTCTACCCTTTTAATTGGCGTTAAGACTAAAGCTAATACTAGTTTAATCCTAACTACTTATATAACATAGATCTTAAGATAAGTCTTCTTAATTTATAAATATACTTATATAGTAATAAAGTAAGACAACGCTTATATAAAGAAACACTACTTTTATAAATACTGTCCTCTTTAAGACTGTCACGGAAGTTACCAGCGCACGTTTGTCCCGTAACACCTACGCATATACTATTGCAACCCCTATATCTTTAACCACGTTTCCTAACCTATTCCTGTTCTTTATCAAACGTCTTAAACCATTACGCGTCAATATACTTAGCACGGTCAATAGCTAGCAATTAAGCTTATTTGTAAACTGCTAAGTCAATCCGTAACAAAGACCTAAAGGGACACTATTCCTTAACTGTTGGATTATAAGGCCATCTTAAAAAATATATTATTAAATAGAATTTAATAGAGAATTAGGAGTATATAACAGTAAAAGATTAGGGGGAGAGATCTCTTTTAGAACTATATTAAAAGCTTTTAGTAAGAGGAGAAGTTTAAGGTCTTAAGAGTAAGGTTCTAAAGCGTATAGTATATTAAAATACTATAATGCAAGCACTTTTAGATCTAATTATCGTATAACGACTTCCCTTCTTATATATAAAATGGCTAGAGTTTTATGCTTTTATAAAAGCATTAAATCGAGAAGCATCCTTAATTATCCCTATATATTACTTAATAATTATAGCCTGGATTCTTAAACACTTTATTAAGAGTTAAGATATTATATAAAAAGTACTTTAATTTATAAAAATAAATATTTACCTTGCCGTAGATATCTAGACCTCTCTAAGTTATTCCCTTTTTCTTAATATCTAGGATAAATATTGGAACCCCCTAATTGCCCTTTATATAGTATTTAGTTAAAATAATATAGATTAATAGGAGGCCCTTTGTTTGGTTCTTATTAAATATAGCATTAAAATAAAAATTGGAGCTCTTGTTGGCGATAATGCTAGATTAAATAATATTCTCTATTATATAATTAGCTAATGGCTTAGCCTTAAGTATAAAATTAACTGGATTGCAATATATTAAAGAATTCGCTATTAGGGGCATATTATTGATTTTATTATTTAAGCCTTTATATTTAGTTTAAAAAAGGATAAAAAGCTTATAGACCTATATAATAAAGAGGATAAGGAATAGAATAAAGAAGATATTATGGGACGAGGGTAGTAGCTATAAAGCATATGTATTTAAGGAGTCTATAAGACGTTACGCGATCGATCATAAGGGTTGAGGGCGTAAGGAGGTGATATACCTACGCGTAGCTAACGTAAGCTATACGCGAGGTGTATGTAAGAGCACGGGGCTCTCCTATGGAGGCCCCTGCGATAGGGTTTTATAATACTATCTCCCCTCCTATAGAGGCGGAGCTCCGGCGACGCTGTGGTTACTATATATATAGAAGGGATACTTAAGGTATAGGGAAGAAAGAAAGAAAAAAAGGGGGTATTACTAAAGGCTTGCAATAATGTTATATAATAAGGCTTGGCACCTAAGAATCCGACTAATTAGATAACTTTAATAGCCAGTTAAGGTTCCTGGATATTTTAACGATATTCTAGTTATATAATCGCACTTTACTATTATATAATGGCAATCTGCGGTAGTTTAATGGCAATTTGCCCTTATATGGCAATGTATAACAGTTTAAACTCCATAAGGACTCCTATAGAGTATTAGGTATAAAATCTCTGCTTAGGCCCAGTTTCTGTAGGTTTATATAGTAAAAGTCGCTAATTAGATCCTTTGCATTTTTAAAGTCTCCCTATAGTTGCTATTCTAGCTAATCTATATTAAATCCTGCGTAGATAGCTCTATAGTAAAGCTGCCGTCCTCTACCTTTACCAAAGTATTTAAAGTTAATAATTTATTTAACGGTCCACTCCTTATAGTTCTTATCTTTATTCTTATCTTAAATTAGTACTAGTAGGGGTTTAGTCTATATTTATCCCGGTAAAGGGTTAAGCTAGTAAAAGTATAATAGCTATAGGTAAAATACAGGCCATATTTTATAGGTAGCTAAGGTAGGCAGAAGCTCTAGCTTATATATAGCTCCCCTATTAATAACTTATTTAATTAAATAGGGGCCAAGGTTTTTATAATTAAGTAACTTTATAGGCCTCTATATAGAGATATTGCGTATATCTAGCTATACCTAGTCGCTAACACATATCTCTGTGTTATGGAACCTAACCATAGGGGCCTCTATAGGAGAGCCCCATGCTCTTATATATACCTTACGTATAGCTTATATCAGCTACGCGTGGGTATATCACCTCCTTACGCCCTTGACCCTTATAATCGATTGCGCAACGTCTTATAGACTCCTCAAATACATATATTTAGCTGCCATTAACCCCGTCTATAACATTATATTACGCCTTTTTTATTACTAACGCCTAGCCTATAACCAATTCCACGTCTTTACAATACTGTAGGCGCTGCTAGAAGCAGCGTGTCCATAAGTTACCTCACTTTATACTTCTAAAGAATTAATAATAGTAAGACGAAATTCCTTACTAGCTATTATATTAAACTTAAAGAATAATCTAATGCCTATACTAAATCTACGACGCCAATTAATCCTAGGAGGATTTAATTTATTAGCCCTAGCCTTAACCCCTAAGGGGAAGCCTAGTAGCTTAAAAGACTATAATAACCTTAATAAGGTGGACATTAACAATATCTCATCCTTTATTAACTATATAACCATAGATAAATAAGCTAAAGGACTACTACCTATTAAGATTAAGATATAAGACGCTAAGATGTTTATAAAAATGGTAGTATAAGAACCTAATAAATACTACCGCCTTTTACAGAACTACTACCTAAAGCTTATATAAGCTAAGATATATACCGCCTAAAATTATAATATTATCTAAGACCTACAAGCTTATAAAGCGCTTACTAATAATATACATTAAGAGATTAAAGATAACCTCTATATATCTAAACGCAATGTCTAATAACTAAAGAAGGCTAAGATTACACTTATTACTATAGTTATCAAAAAAGAGGGTGTAATTAAATACCTATAATCTTAGCTTAATAAGCACATTTGTAATAATACTAGATACCTCTTTACTGTATATAACGCCACCTAAGTCTCTATACCCCTAGCAACCTTATCTACTTAACGCTTAATAAAGGGTTAGCGCTAAGTAACTTTACCTAATATAAACCCCTACTATAGAAGCGATAACAAAATCCATAATAATTAAACCTAGACTGCTACTATAGGGTCTAATATATGCTACTCTAATCCCCTAACCTTTTAGGATAACTGTAAGGAATATAGCCACTAGAAGATATAAATCCGCAAGAAACTAACCTAGAGCGCCTACCTTTTCCCTATAGAAGATACTAAAATTAGCTATATTATTAGATAAATAAAGGACATCTTATTTAATAGACTCTTTATTTAATAGGAAACTAGTAGTCCTTAAAGGTAGTAGTCCTACCAGAAAGTCTTTAATAATGTTAACTAAATATACCGCGACTATAACCTAGTGGCCACTAGTTAAGCTAAACTATATACCCTAAAGATAAGCCCCACTAAATTATTTAATAAGTTCTATATTAAATTCTAGGAATATACTAGAGTTCTTACCTAAGACAATACTAAAGACCAAGAAGATCTTCTTAAAAAAGTTACTTATTGCCTTAGTTACGCAGCCGCTAGCCATAATTATAATAATATTTATAATATAGTAGCAGCCTTATAGAAGATTAAATAACAGCTAAACTAGATTGCTACTATAAACCTTTACCCAAAGACCTCCCTATAGAAGCCCTCTAGACCTACTAAACCACTAACACCTACTACCCTAAGTAATACTACTGGTCCTAATATTAACCTCTCTATACTAATATTCCTATAGAAGCTACTAGATAGAGAGCGCAAGCTACTCTAGAAGCTATAGTATTACTATAGATGCTGTTAAGAAGGCTGCTACAGCTATAGCCTAAACTACCTAATAGCTAGGTTTAACAGCCACCGTTTAATACTTAACCTTATACCTTAAATACCAAATATAGTACTATATGCCACTACCGTATAAGATAAAGACGTAGTAATAGTGGTAGAGTTAGATATAGAAATGGAAAACGCTAAGTCCTAGCCCTAAGTTATAGGTTAGGACGCCCTAATAATAAGGGGATCTATATATTAGCCTGCTTAATAAATAACTTAGTAAAGATAAATAGACGGAAATAGATAGTTTTACCTATAATAGGAATTACTGCTAAAAAATAATATAAAAGCTATTCTATAATTAATTGCGGAGCTACTAATAAATTTATAGATACCTAATTTATGCGTACTTATAACCTATCTACCTTACCCCTGACTAAAGCCCGCGCCCTATGACTTACTAATAGTAGTTGCACTATATAGAAGATTACCTATATGGCATAACTCTACCTAGATATAAACGGGCACCAGGAAGAACTCTAGGCCTATATTATACTACTTACCAACTACCCTATTATCCTTAGAATAAACTAGCTTAAATAAAACAACCCTACTATTAACTGGAAAAAGAGAGAAGTAACCTTTAATTCTAAATACTACAGAGAGACTTGCCTAGGGCATAGCCTAGCCACCTCTATTTACTCCCCAAGGTATTAATCTAAGAAACCCCTTATTACCCTATCTATAACTAATTGCTACTATATAAGTGCCGCGACCTTTTACTGTATAGTATATAGGAAAGGCTAAACCGTTGCCGCAGCCTTCTAATTATACCTATATAAGCTTAATAAAGAATAGAACTATGTCCTCTATAGTAATAGGATAGATATAGCCAACCTCTTAGAAAATAATACCCCTGTAAAACTTTATAGACTTTTACCTTTAGACTTTAAGAAGTTTATAAAGCTTAAAAAAGGATTTACTAATAAGGAACTCTATAATCTCCTCCCTAAAAGGCACTATAACTTTATTAATATATACTTATAAAAAAGCGTAGATATACTCCCCCTATATTAATCTAATAACTACACCATTAATATTAAATAAAGAAAAATGCTATCCTATAAGAGACCCTACCTAATATTAAAAGACAAACTTCTAGTTATTAAAAAGTATATTAACAAGTACCTTAATAAAGGGTTTATTCGCCCTAGCATATCCCTAGTAGCCGCCCCTAAGAAGCTAGGAGGAGGTATTTAATTCTGCGTTAACTATAGAGGACTTAATACTATTACAATTAAAAACTAATACCCTATACCGCTTATATATAAGACTTTTAAGCGGCTTAGCTAAGCCAAAATCTATACTAAGCTTAATATTATTGCCGCCTTTAACCGCCTTTAAATATAGAAAGGTGATAAATAGAAAACCGCATTTATATTATGCGTTGGCTAATTTAAATATACTATTATACCCTTTAGCGTATATAATAGCCTAGGCAGCTTCTAAAGCTATATTAATAACGCCTTATAGGACTACCTTAATAACTTCTGCTCTGCGTACCTTAATAATATACTTATTTACAGTAACAATCCTTTTAAGTATACTAAGTATATTTAGAAGGTCCTATAGCGCCTTAGAGACGTAGGACTTTATATTAATTTAAAGAAGTGCAAATTCTTAGTTATAGAAGTAAAATACCTTAAACTAATTGTTACTACTAAGGATGTCTATATAGACCCTAAGAAGGTATAAATAATTACTAAATAGCAAACTTTTAACTGTATTAAGGATATACAAGCCTTCTTTAGTCTTGCTAACTTCTATTAAAAATTTATATATAACTTCTTAGGCGTTATAGCACTACTTATAGCAATAATATAAATAAAGGGTCTTTCTATAAAAGGAAGAAAAATATACCTATATTTTACCTAGACGCCTAAATGCAAAAAGGCGTTTTAAAACCTTAAAGATGCTTTTACTAAAGCACCTATCCTAGCTCACTTTACACTAGGACGGCAACTCTACCTTAAAACTAACTCCTTAGACTATATTAACGCAGGCGTTTTTTCTAAATAGGTAATAACGGCCTCCTCTACCTAGTCGCATTCTACTTGTCTAAGCTTATACTATAAGAGTATAACTATAAAATCTATAATAAAGAACTTCTTATAATTATATAAGTGTTTAAAGAATTCTAACTAGAACTCTCCTTAGCAGAACCTAACTAGCCAACTAAAGTCTTTACGGATTATTATAACCTTAAGTACTTTATAACTATAAAGCAACTAAATTAACGCCAAGCACGCTAGAACAAATTTCTCTTTAGTTTTAACTTTAAAATCGCATATAGGCTAGGAGTATAAGGTACTAAGCCTAATAGCCTAACACGCCATTTGTAAGACCTTCCTTAGTTAAAAGATAACCCTTATAATTAATTCTAATAACAAACAATCCTAAAAGTATAAAACTTAGCCCTAGGTATACTACCTAAGATAAAACTAACTGCCCCTTAGCTTTATACTACAGAACTAAAATTACCCCCTAAAATTAATAGGCTTATTACCATAGTATATAACACCTCTATTAACATATTACTATATTAACTAATTACTATAAAGATTACTGGCACCTATATACTGCCTACTAACCTCTAAAGCTTAGGCTAGATTAATATAGCAGCCTTAAAAGTAAAAGAGAATAGGCTCTATTATAGAGGCTATCTATTTATCCCTAACTTAGAAGACTTATAACGGCAACTAATCTAAATAGCCTATAACCTTTAGTTAAGCGGCCACCTAGGCAAGGGAGGAACTTATAAGCTCCTTAGCTAATACTACTTCTAGCCTAAAATAATAGACTTAGTTAAACGCTTTATAAGCGCCTGCTATAGCTATAAGCGTACTAAAGCATTTTATATAAAGTACTAAGGACTACTATACCTTCTACTAATACCTATACGCTAATAGGCAGATATCGCTATAGATTTTATTGTTAACCTACTACTTTATAAATAATATGGCTGAACCTATAAGAACATCCTTATAATAATATGCCAACTTATAAAAGAACGCCACTACATTCTAACTAAAGGCATAGCTATAAGTAATATTGCTAACACCTTTCTTTGCGAAGTTTACTAACTATATAGGTTACCTAACTCTATTACATCTAACTAAGGCACGTAATTTAATTCTAATATATAGAGGCGGATCTGCTAACATTTTAGTATCTCCGTTAAGATATCTATATCCTTTTATTATAAAACTACTAAATAACCGGAAAACGCTAACACTAGCATAAAGGCGTACTTATAATAGGTAGTTATCTATAGTTAGGATAATTAGGTAGACCACCTTTTGCTAGGTAAATTTATAGCAAATAACTATATCTTAGCCACTATAGGACTTACCCCGTTCTTTGTGAATAAAGGTTATTACCTATAATCTAATATAGAGCCACTAGAGCCTATTAATAAGAAACTGCCATATAGAAAACACCTTAAGATGCTACTTGCTAATTAATATATAGACTATATAAAAGATCTACTTAACTACTGTAAAGGAGAGATGGCCTGGGCCTAAGTAAAATAAGCTTACTTTACTAATTGTTATAGAATACCACCACCTAAGATGCATATTGGCGACTGGATATGGTTAAATATATATAATATCTCCATGCAGAGGCCTATAAAGTTACTTAATTATAAGAACCTCGGCCCCTACTAGATTAAATAAGTCATTAATAGGGGAGCTGTATATAAACTAGAGCTTCCGCCCACCTTAGCTACCCGTGGAGTATGGCCTATATTTTACCTATGGCTACTATACCTTTACTAACCTAACCCTTTACTAGAACAAATATAGCCTAAACCCCTACTAGTACTAATCTAAGATAAGAATAAAGACAAGAATTATAAGGAGTGGACTATTAAATAAATTATTAACTCTAAATACTTTAGCAAAGGCAGAGGACGGCGGCTCTACTATAGAGCTACCTATATAGGATTTAATATAGATTAGCCAGAATAGCAACTATGTGAAGACTTTAAGAATGCAAAGGACCTAATTAGCAATTTCTACTATGTAAACCTATAGAAACTGGGCCTAAGCAGAGATTTTATACCTAATCCTCTATAGGAGCCCTTATAGAGTTAAACCATTATACATTGCTATATAAAGGTAAATTGCCGTTAAATTGCCGTAAATTGCTGTAAAGTATAATTACATAACCGGAAAACTTTAAAATATCTAGGAACTTTAACCGGCGGTTAAAGTTGTCTAATTGGTTAAATTCTAGACGCTAAGGAGAAACTAGCCAATTAGGATTTTCTATCCCTAGGATGAAAAATTGCTATTGGCTTGCCTACTACTAGCGCCTTGGCGACCCCCCTTATACCTTACTAATAACCCCCAAGTCCTAAGTTAGAAGTATCCGTATAAGCCCATTACACCTATAATAATATTTCTTCTTCTTCTCTATACCCTAAGCGTTCCCCCTATATATATATAGTAACCATATCGTTACCGGAGCTCCGCCTTAATAGGAGGGGGGGTAGTATTATAGAACCTAACCACAGGGGCCTCTATAGGAGAGCCCTGTGCTCTTATATATACTTTATATACAGCTTATATCAGTTACGCGTGGGTATATTACCTCCTTACGCCCTCGACCCTTACGATCGATTGCGCAACGTCTTGTAGACTCCTTAAATACATATATTTAGCTGCCATTGACCCCGTCCATGATACTCTGATGGTGGCGTTTTATAATAATTAGCAAAGTAGGCCTACTTTGCTTAAGCCTAGGCCATTTCTCCCTTATAGTAGTTAAGTAGATTTTTTATACGGTCTACATGCTAGTTAATAAGTAGCATCTTAAGGCGTTTTCTATATAGCAGTTTCTAATTAATAGGTTCTAGTAGCTCTATACCAGATTAGAGGTAATAACCCTTATTTACAAAGAACGGAGTAAGTCCTATAGTAGTTAAAACGTAATTATTTGCTATAAATTTACCTAGTAGAAGGTAATCTACCCAGTTATCTTAACTATAGGTAACTACCTATTGTAGGTACGCTTTTATACTAGTATTAGCGTTTTCCAGTTACCTAATAGTTTTATAGTAAAAGGATACAGATATCTTAATGGAGATGCTAAGGCGTTAGCAGATTTATCTTTATATATTAAAGTTAAACTATATGCCTTAGTCGGATGTAGTTAAGTTAGGTAACCTATATAGTTAGTAGATTTCGCGGAAGAAGGCGTTAGTAATATTACTAATAGCTACGCCTTTAGTTGGGATATAGTGGCGCTCTTTTATAAGTTGGCATATTATTATAAGAATGTTCTTATAGGTGCGGCCGTGTTTTTTATAGGGTAGTAGGTTAATAATGAAATTAATAGCAATATCTGCCTATTGTTATATAGGTACTAGTAGAGAGTACAGTAGTCCTTAGTGTGATGGTGCTGGGGCACCATCCCCTGCAGCTGGCTTAGCGCAATATCCGGAGTTCGTCCGTACTATATATATTACCCCCTAGAGCCTCCTTTCCCCTTTATCTTCTCCTTAGCTTAGTATTCTTGTATAGTAGCAATCTACAAGCTTTGGTTTAGAAGCATTTATACGAGCCCGTCACACTTAGTACTTTTATATTAAAGGCCTTAGCGCGCTTATAACTATAGCAAGCGCCTATAAAGTATTTAACTAAGTCTATTATTTTTAGCTAGAAGTAGTATTGGCTAAGAAGCTTATAGGTTCCTCCTCTATCTAGGTAACCGCTTAATTGGAGGTTATAGGCTATTTAGATTAGTTGCTGTTATAGATTTTCTAAGTTAGTGATAAATAGGCAGCCTCTATAATAGAGCCTATTCTCTTTTACTTCTAAGGCCGCTATATTAATTTAGTCTAGGCTCTAAAGATTAGGAGGCAGTATATAGGCGCTAGCAGTTTTTGCAGTAATAAGTTAATATAGTAATAGGTTAATAGAGGTGTTATATACTGTGGTAATAAGCTTATTAATTTTAGGAGATAACTCTAGTTTTATGGTATAAAGCTAAGGTACAGTTGGTTCTATTATAGGTAGTATACCTAGGGCTAGATTTTATGCTTTTAGGATTATCTATTATTAGAACTAATTATAAGGATTATTTTTAGACTAAGGAAGGTCTTGCGAGCGGCATATTAGGCTATTAGGCTTAATACTTTATACTTCTAGTTTATATACAATTTTAAAGTTAAAACTAGAGAGGAACTCATTCTAGTATACTTAGCGTTAATTTAGCTATTTTATAGTTATAAAGTACTTAAGGTTGCGATAGTCTGTAAGGACTTTAGTTAGCTAGTTAGGTTCTACTAAAGAGAGTTCTAATTAGCATTCTTTAAACACTTATATAATTATAAGGAGTTCCGTATTATAAATCTTATAGTTATATTTTTATTATATAAGCTTAGATAAGTAGAATATAATTAGGTAGAAGAGACTATTATTACCTATTTAGGAGAGGATGCCTGCGTTAACGTGGTCTAAGAAGTTAGTTTTAAGATAGAGTTGTCATTCTAGTATAAAATAGGCTGGAATAGATGCTTTAGTAAATGCATCTTTAAGGTCTTAGAACGCCTTCTTATATTTAGGCGTCTAGATAAAATGTAGATATATTTTTCTTCCTTTTATAAAAAGGCCCTTTATTTATATTATTGCTATAAGTAGTGCTATAATACCTAAGAAGTTATATATAAATTTTTAATAGAAGTTGGCGAAACTAAGGAAGGCTTATATATTCTTAATATAGTTAAGGGTTTGCTATTCTGTAATTATATATACCTTCTTAGGGTCTATATGGACACTCTTAGTAGTAACAATTAGTCTAAGGTATTTTACTTCTATAACTAAGAATTTGCACTTTTTTAAATTAATATAAAGTCCTATATCCCTAAGGCGCTATAGGACCTTTTAAATGTGCTTAGTATACTTAAAAGGGTTATTGCTATAAATAAGTATATTATCTAGATATATAAAGTAGAAGTCGTTAAGGTAGTCCTATAAGGCGTTATTAATATAGCTTTAGAAGCTTCCTAGGCCGTTATATATACTAAATGGTATAATAGTATATTTAAATTAGCTAAAGCGCGATATAAATGCGGTTTTCTAATTATTACCCTTCTATATTTAAAGGTGGTTAAAGGCGGCGATAATATTAAGCTTAGTATAGATTTTGGCTTAGCTAAGCCGCTTAAAAGTCTTATATATAAGCGGTATAGGGTATTAGTTTTTAATTGTAATAGCGTTAAGTCCTCTATAGTTAATATAGAATTAAATACCTCCTTTTAGCTTTTTAGTAAGAAGGATAGGGGCGGTTATTAGGGATATACTAGGATAAATAAATCCTTTATTAAGGTGCTTATTAATATACTTTTTAATAACTAGAAGTTTATCTTTTAATATTAAGTAGGGTCTTTTATAGGGTAGCGTTTTTCCTTATTTAATATTAATAGTATAGTTATTAGGTTAATATAGGGGGAGTATATTTACGTCCTTTTATAAGAATATATTAATAAAGTTATAGTATTTTTTAGGGAGGAGCTTGCGGAGTTCCTTATTAGTAAATCCTTTTTTAAGCTTTATAAATTTCTTAAAGTTTAAAGGTAAAAGTCCTTAGAGTTCTATAGTGGCATTATCTTCTAAAAGGTTAACTATATTTATCCTATTACTATAAAGGACGTAGTTCTGTTCTTTATTAAGCTTATATAGTTATAATCAGAAAGCTGCAGTAATAGTCTAGCCTTTTCTACGTACTATGCGGTAGAAGGCCGTGGCACTTATATAGTGGCAGTTAGTTATAGGTAGGGTAATAAGGGGTTTCTTAGATTAATACCTTGGGGAGTAAATAGAGGTGGCTAGGCTATGCCCTAGGCAAGTCTCTCTGTAGTATTTAGAATTAAAGGTTACTTCTTTCTTTTTCCAGTTAATAGTAGGGTTATATTATTTAAGCTAGTTTATTTTAAGGATAATAGGGTAGTTAGTAAGTAGTATAATATAGGCCTAAAGCTCTTTATGGTGCCCATTTATATCTAGGTAATCTTCTATATAGTATAACTACTATTAGCAAGTTATAGGGCGTAGGCTTTAGTAAGGGGTAAGGTAGATAGAATATAAGTATTTATAAATTAGGTATTTATAAATTTATTAGTAGCTTCGCAATTAATTATAAAACGGCTTTAATATTATTTTTTAGTAGTAGTTCCTATTATAGGTAAAAATATCTATTTCTGTTTATTTATCTTTACTAAGTTATTTATTAAGTAGGCTAATATAGCTAGAATATATTGCATTGCAATAGGAGGCAAATTGCCGCCACGTATGGCAAGTTGCCGTTACGTGAGGCAAGTTGCCGTTACGTAAGGCAAGTTGCCGTCACGTGTCACCGCGGCACTAGCGTGGTAAGGAACCTTAAGTTCCTCACCCTTCTTTGTATTAAAAGACAATATCTATCTATAACACCGCATAGTACATATTATTGTGATATATGTATTCTACACATTGTTAAAGCATACTAACACTAATTAGTGAGCGTGTATAGATTAGAAAACACGCAGGTAGCTTAAAAGATAGTTATACTGTCCACCTTTTATATTAGCCTATTTTAGTTAAAGAGAAGAAGAGAAACTACCTAGGAGTACTTATCTGGTATCTATAATAACTTCTAGATATCTCGTTCTATCTATTTCAGAAGACTACTGCGTAGAGCACTTTACGCTACTTAATTAACTCAAACTATTTCCTTAACCGCCTCCTTAACCGCCTCCTTAACCGTTCCCCTATCTTTACCTTTTAAACACCCTTACCTTCACCCTTACTTACTTAAACAATATATAATAAACAAGATGTTAGGAACAGAGAAAGACTAAAAGGAAGAAGTAGCTAAATAGGAAAATAGAATTAACCTAATAAAAGCCTCCAAAGATAAACTAACTAACTACCTACAATACAAGATGTACCTATATATAGAGATATACAACTAGCTTAACTTAACACTCTAAAAATCGTTCTAGGGAGATTTTAAGGACTTTACGGTTAATATCTTTATATAAATCCCCTTATACTAGCTTCAGCAACTACGTAACTGCCTAAATATTAGAGGAGTATGGGTTAATATTAACTATAAATAAAATAAAACACTCCCTTAGTCTTTATATAATATAGCATAAGAAGAAGACCAAACTAAATAGAGTAGAGAGATAATTAAATTAGCCAATAATAAGTACAGACCAACGCTATTAAGATCGATTAAGGTATATATAATAGAGGGTACCTTAGAGGAGTAATAATAAGCTAAAGCTACCGCAACCTAACTAACTGGTACACTAACTACCTCTACCTTTATATCATCTATTATACCTCAATCTACAACTACGTCCACTTTTACACTATCTACTACGCCTTAACCCGCAATAACAATATAGCAACTCTACGTACAATCTATAGATAAGGAGAACCGCCCTATCACTATAACTGGCTATAGCAAGGAAATTGCGAACGCAGCCAAGATATATACAGAGGAGTAGAAATATGGTGGCATAAACAAAAGCCTTAACTACAAATTAATAATATTCTACAACATCTGCAATCGAGCGGATGTACCCTAAGAAGCCTACCTTAAGGCATTCCCTACTATGCTAAAAGGACTAGCTTTGGACCACTTCTACACAACCCAACTGTCCCGCCTACTATTTGCCAAAGCTTATAAGCACCTTTAGAATTTCTTTAAAGGACTAGGATTTCAATGCAAGAACCTAGACAAGTGGAACACCATTATACTTATAACAGTAATAGCAGGAAATATAGATAAGTTAATAAGCGAATGTCTCTAATTGTTAATCTATAGACTTCGTTAACTATAGTATGGCCTTAAACCTACCTTATAAACTATAGACTTCCTTTATAACAAAATCGTCACTTCTTGCTAGGGAATACTAGTATGCAGATATATAGTCTCTAACCTACCGGACAACCTTAGAGCCCTTATTAATAAACTTTAATCGTCTATTATAGCATACGAAAAAGAGTATATAGAGAAGACATAAGCCTTCTTCACAGACCGACGGTTCTATAAAAGAGATAACAACTATAACCACAGCAACCGCAACAACCCTCTATATAACTGCAACCGAAAGAAACCACGTTGCTTTATATATAATAGAGAAGGATGTTACCTATAAAGATATACTAAAGAGGAGCAAGAAGAGTCTAAAGCCAAGTTTAGAACTGCTAATAGAGACAGGTTTAGCAAATTTAACAACTAATTTAAGAAACGACTTAACCAATATATTATAGATTATAAGAATAACAATACCAACTTAGAAGAAGAGCTTAAGGAAGCTTTTTAAGCACTAACTATTAATACAAGTTATAAGGCAACTAATAAGAACTTACAACTAAATATTAATTACTACTATACCTCCCTTAGCCAAGTGGAATAGCAGAAAGTAATTTCTATAGCTACTACCCTAGCTAATAAAGCCTTTGGCTATTTAGTTACAACTATAGACAATATAGTACCTCTTATAACCGACTAGAACCTCTTTACCTATAATGCAACCACATCCACGTCCCGCTATACTGCAGATAAGTTTATAGGTATAATGATTAACATAAGAGCATTTAAACGATCTATAGCAGGATATAGCCAATTCTTGGCATTTTAGAGACTTGATACTAATATACAGCTTAATACCACCACACAAGGCATAGTTAATGTATAGTTCAGCATTAGATTAACCTCATTAATTAGATTAGCCAAAGTAATTACCCTAATTAGCATAATTAAGTTTTATATTATTAAGGTTAACACCCCATTTTTACTTTGCTTAGTAGACATAGATCACCTATAAGTATACTATAACAACCTAAAAAATATGCTAATTACCCCTTGGAGCGAAGTACCCGTTATATATTGCTTTGGCTACCCTTTCCTACTTTAGAACACATCCCTGTGTACTTATTTAACTAAGTTATTTAAATAAAACCCCTGCTACCTTACTAATGTAGAATTGAAGCGACTACATCGCCATTTTGGCCACCCTTTAGCTGAGCGTCTTATACAAATACTTAAACGCTTAGGGCATAATATTAACAGTAAGACCTTAGATTATCTTATATACTACTACTACTATTGTTAAAAACATGGAAAGTCGCCTAGTAGATTCAGATTTACCTTATATAATAATATCGATTTTAACTATTTAATCGTGGTTAATATTATATATATTAATGGCGCACCCCTTTTACATATTATTAATAAAGGAACTCGATTTTAAGCTAGTAGATAGCTGCAAAATATTAGCGCCAAGTATATATGGGATGTATTACAAATATGCTAGATTAACACATACTTAGGACCTCCTGATATTATTACACATAATGTAGGCAAGAATTTTATAAGCAAGGAATTTAAACAATACGCTATAATATTTAGAATAGTTATAAGAAGTATACCTATCAAAGCCTATAATTTAGTTGGAATGGTAGAACGCTACTATAGCCCCCTTCATCGCATATACCATATCATTACTACAGAACTGCCAGATATTAGTAAGGACATAGCTCTATAAATAGCTTTTAAAGCAATTAACAATTCCGTAGGCCCTAATGGTCTTATACCCACCTTACTAGTATTCGGAGCTTACCCACGTATAGTAGAATCTAACGCACCTAACCCTATAGTTATACAACGAGCAGCAGCTCTTAAAAAGGCTATAGAAGAAGTTAAGAAGCTTAGAGCTAAGCACCAAGTAGTAGATGCCCTTAACATACGCAATAGACCCAAAATAACTGTAATCTATAACCTACTACTTAACTCACCTGTATTGGTATGGATAGAAGGACCTATAGGCCAACCTAGCTACTAGTCTGGTCCGCACAACCTACTTAGCATTGAAAATAAGACCTATACTATACAACTTCCCTATGGACCCACTAACTTCCGTAGCACGGTTGTGAAACTATATCTGGTAGACCCTAAGATTACAAAGAATATATAACTAGAAGATAATAAAAGCGAACCACTTTAAACTAAACCTAAACCCCTACCTTAAACTGAGCCTAGACCTCAACCCGTTAAGCGTGGAAGAGGTAGACTATATAAGTACCCTGTTAAAGCTAATACCGCAAACATTTTAATATATCTATAAGATGAGGATAATGATTAACTTATAAAGTCTAATTAGTTTATAGTATCACGCTAGAAGGAAATTAAGGGATTACTTAAGAAAGGAGTTTTCAAACTAGTTAACCTTAAAGATATACTATAAAGCAACAGAGTATTTAACTCTAGATTTATTAACGAGATTAAAAACCCCAGTTCTAATAAAGCCTTTAAGAAGTTAAGACTAGTTATATAGGCATATATAATAACCTAGAAAAAGACCTTATATTAACCCAATCACCTATAATCTAACAAGTTAGCCAACGCCTTATTCTCTGTATTACGGCCATAACTTAGAACAATGGCACACATCTCTACTTACGAGATATTTTACAGGCCTATATATAATTAGCTATAAGACTAAATCAAAACTTCTATATTAGGGCACCTCTTGAACTTAGTACGGCACTTAAAGTCTTATAAGGCATAATTCTAAAGGTTGTTAGACCTTTATACGGCATTCCTGAGGCAGGCAATTATTAGTTTAAGACTTACCATAACCACCATATTAAAGAACTAAACATAAGCCAATCTACTTATGACCCCTACTTACTCCACCTTAACAACCCTACAAATTTCGGAATAGTTGGTTTATAGACTAATAACACCCTCCTACTAGCTAACTTAGTCTTTGCAGCTTTAGAATAGGAGAAGATTAAGAAAGCTAAGTTCCTAACTAAGAAACGCAAATAACTTACGCCAGAACACCCAATTAAATTTAATAGAGGCATTATCCGACAACAGAATTATATAATCACACTTACACAGGAGCGCTAATGCTAGAACTTAACCCTTATTAATATTAAGGAAGCTATTATAATAACTAGTTCTAGAGGCACTATTCGCATAGCACTTACACTTAAGGACTAATACATCGCCCAATGAGCAAGAGGAGCTTATATTGCGTCCGTATGCTAGCCTAAAGCTTCTTTTAATTTATCTTACGCTGCCTAGGTGATTAACCCTAACGAGAAAGACGCAAAACTGCTTAATAAGAGGATTTAGTGGCAAATTAAGAACCCAATAAGAGGTTTAAACTTTGTTAAACTTAATATAAAGACATTACAACTACTTGTATTTACTAATTCCTTATTTACAAATAACAAGGATCTCTTATTACAGATTAGATACATCCTAGTACTAGCAGACTTATTAAATAAGGCAAACATCGTTCACTAGTCCTTAGTTAAGTGCAAGAGAATTACTAGAAGTGTACTAGCCTCCAAATTATATGCTATGGCCCATGGTTTCGACATCGGCGCTGTAATTAAGGCCACAGTTAAATTGTAACTTAATATTAGCCTACCGCTTATCCTTTATACCAATTTAAAGTTAATCTATAAATGCCTCGTCAAACTAGGAACTACACAGGAGAAGAGACTTATAATTGATGTTATATGCCTACGTCAGTTATATGAAAGACGCGAAATAGCTAAAGTTAAGTGGATTAATGGAGACAGTAACCCTATAGACGCTATAATTAAAAGCAAACCGTTATTAGCTCTTAAGCGACTTATTAACACAAACCAAATCGAGTTAAAGATAGTAGAATGGGTAGAACGTGCTACTAACAATAGCACTGATATAACGGCATAGGGTAAGGAAGGAAGGAAGGAAGAAAAGAAAGAGAAGTATATATATAGATTTTCGAACTGCATAGTTATAGGATACTAGTCCTCCACATTTTCTAAAGTACTCCCAGTGTAGCTAGAATATATTGCATTGCAATAGGAGGTAAATTGCCGCCACGTATGGCAAGTTGCCGTTACGTGAGGCAAGTTGCCGTCACGTGTTACCGCGGTACTAGTGTGGTAAGGAACCTTAAGTTCCTCACCCTTCTTCGTATTGAAAGACAACATCCATCTACAACACCGCATAGTACATATCATTGTGATATATGTATTCTGCACGTTGTTAAAGCATACCAACAGCTAATATATAGATCCCTCTATCCTTAGGACGTCCTAACCCGCAATATAGAGCTAAAACTTAGCGTTTTCCGCTTCTATATTTAACTCTACTGCTATTACTGCATCTTTATTTTATATAGTAGCGGCGTATAATAATATATTTGGTATTTAGGGTATTAGGTTAGGTATTAGGCGGCAGCTACTAAACCTAGCTATTAGGCAGTTTAGGTTATTATAATAATAGCCTTCTTAATAGTATTTATAGCAGCGTCCTAGTTTATAGAGTAGCTTACGCTTTCTATTTAGGAGTTTTTACAGAAAGGTTAGTATAGAGAGGTTAATATTAGCTCTAGTGGTATTTAAGGTAGTGGGTATTGGTGGCTTAGTATATATAGGTTTAGTAGGCCTAGGAGGCTTTTATAGGGAGGTCTTTAGGTAAGAGTTAGCAGTAGTAATCTAATTTAGTTATTGTTTAATCTTTTATAAGGCTGCTACCATATTATAAATATTATTATAGTTGTAGTTAGCGGCTGCGTAACTAAGGCAATAGGTAACTTTTTTAAGAAGATCTTTCTGGTCTTTAGTATTATCTTAGGTAAGGGCTTTAGTATATTCCTAGAATTTAATATAGAACTTATTCAATAATTTAGTATGGCTTATCTTTAGGGTATATAGTTTAACTTAGTTAATGGTTAGTAGGTTATAGTCACGGTATATTAGGTTAAGATTATTAAGAACTTTTTTATAGGACTACTACTTTTAGGGGCTACTAGTTTTTTACTAGGCAAAGAGTCTGTTAAACGGTATACCCTTTATTCGCCTAATAATATAGCTAATTTTAGTGTCTTCTATAGGAAAAAGGCAGGCGCTCTAAGTTAGTTTTTTGTAGAATTGCATCTTCTAGTGGCTATATTCCTTATAGTTCTCTTAAAAGACTAGGGGATTAGGGTAATATATATTAGACCCTATAGTAGCAGCTTAGGTTTAATTATTAGAGCTTTTATTATTACTACTTTAGTAAGGGTTCCTATTAGGTAAAGCTGCTTAGTATTAACCCTCTATTAAGTATTAAGTAGGTAAGGTTACTAGGGGCATAAAGGCTTAGATGACGTTATATATAGTAAAGAAGTATCTAGCGTTATTACAAATATACTTATTAAGCTAGGATTATAGGTATTTAATTATGCCTTCTTTTTTAGTAACTATAGCAATAAGTGCAATCTTGGCTTTCTTTAACTATTAGATGTTGCGTTTAGACACGCAGAGATTATCTTTAGTCTCTTAGCGTGTATTATTAGCGAGCGCCTTATAAGCTTATAGGTCTTAGATAATATTGCGGTCTTAGGTAGTACGCACCTTAGCTTATATAAGCTTTAGGTGGTAATTCTATAGAAGGTAGTAGTATTTATTAGATTCTTATACTACTATTTTTACAAATATCTTAGCGTCTTATATTTTAATTTTAATAGGTAGTAGCTCTTCTGCTTGCTTATTTATAATTATATAATTAATAAAGGATAAGATATTATTAGTGTCCACCTCCTTAGAGGTTAAGGCTAGGGCTAATAAATTAAATTTTTCTAGGATTAATTGGCATTATAGGTGTTACGGCGCTGGTGGAAAACGGTGGATTATGGTAGACGTTATGGTAGACGCGGAGTTACGTGAGCCCACGTGACTCGCGGATTGTATAAGACTTCGAGCAACGCTGCCCTTCTTCTCCTTTCCTTTCTCTAGCTTTGGATCCTCGTTTATAGACAATCCAATCGTACAGGCTTGCGCGACCCCCTCTTCGTGCTCGTGCCTCGATTAACTGAGTCGCTAACATTATCCAAAGCTCGTTACTACTCTTTCTTCCTAAGAAGGAACTTAAATATATCTATAAGACCATAAACAGAATAAGGAAACAGAATAGGACCCTAAGGATATTACTAGAACTATAAGGACAGGATAAAACCAAAAGAATATAAATAGAACGCGAAACCTAAAAAATAGGATATATATAAACCAGAACCCTAAAAAATAAACAAATACCGGAAATTACCTAGTACCCCTACCACTATGCTAAGAAACATAGTAGCTGGCAAAGCCGCTGCAGGACCCGTAAATACCTCCAATGGTAAAACAGTCGCCGTCTTAACCCCCTAGGAAGAGCTTGTAGTAGCTAATGCTAAAATCAAACGGCTTTAAGAGCTGCTTAAAACTAGAGATACCCCTACGCCTAGTGATAAGTTATCGGACACCTAGAGGCTTGCTATAGTCCTTAAGGCCCTAGCCTAACATACGGCATTAGTATTGTTGCGATCCGCGAAGGTCGCAGACCCCCTATTACTTATAGATGGAACTAACCCTATATTTAACAACTAGAAGCTTTAACTATAAGATAAGCTTAAAGTTAATGCGGACCACTTTCCTAATGCCTAAGCTAAAATGGCATATATCTTCAGCCGCACTGGCGGTAATATATAGATATACCTACATCCGCAATACGCCTAGGACTTAGTAGACCCCTTCCTCTTTAAAGAAGAGATAATTAACTACCTATCTTCTATTTATAAGGACCCCTTTAAAGTATAAAACGTTTGGCTTAATTATAAAAGCCTAAATATAAAAACGACAGAGACCTTTTTGGCCTTTTAGACCCGCTTTCTACACTTAGCCAGATAGGCTTAAATCCCCTAAAAAGATCTAATACTAGACCTCTTTAATAAGCTTACCCTGGACCTATAGCGCGCTATACTGCTAGTTTATACTACCATATAGACGCTTAAGGAACTTATGGACTAATGCCTAGCTATTAACTAGGGCCTCTATTAAATTAAGGTATATGCTAAGCGGTATAAGACTAGAAGCTCTGCTAACTAGAATATAAGCACTACCAAAATAGGCCGCAGCGCCCTAGTAAGATCTGCAACCCCTATAGCACCGGCCGTACAGCCCGCCACTAATTTAGTAGCTAGTTATACAGCTAGTCCTACTATAGGTCTAGTAAATGCTTGGCCTATATATAGTAACCCCTATACACAGGCCCTTAGTAATTAAGGAGCTTGCTTCTCTTACGGCTAAAAGGGCTATATTATAAAGGATTGCCTAATAAGTGCAAAAGCGGGCGAGGTTCTATTAATCTAGGAGGATAGTATAGAGTTGGAAAAAGAGGAACCCTAAAGAAAGACTTCTCTCTAGGGTTAAAAGGGATTAATATATTATATATCAATCTAGGTTGGCTAGTTAGTGAAAGAAGCTATACTATCCCTTATACTTTATTCCGTAATAGATATTAAGTTTTAACCTCTGCTTTAGCTAACTCTAGAGTAAATGCCTTTGCCTTAATAGATATATAGTATACTATAAAGCTAGCTAACTTTTTAAATGCATCCTTTAAAGAACTACCTAAACTAATTCCTATTCGCGGGTATAATGGACGGATAGAACCACCCATTATAACTATCTTGCGGATTTACCTCCGTGTAGACGGACGAAGGTAGTATAATGTCCCCTTTCTTATTATAGACCTAGGAAGCCATAATATAATCTTAGGAAGAAAATAGCTAGCCTATCTAGACTTACAGCTTGATGTACAGAGTAGACGGCTTATTTGGCCTAAAACCCTACCCCTAACACCTTCTTTTATAAAGGAAATCAGCATTATAATAGAAAACCTTATATGGCTATAGATAGACACCATTTACTAGGCTAATGCTATGCGTAGGGACCAGGCCTTTAAGAAAGATATACAGCTTAATCCGCAACGGGTCTATATACTACGCCGCCCCCAGACTACTAACGTTGTACCGCTAATACTAGGGACCTAGGAAGCTAGTAATTAGCTAAATAAACTAGGCCCTATATAGCCGCAAAGAACAGCAAGGAATATTAGACGCTATACTAAATAAATAGACCGGAAAAATAACCTACGGAAAATGGAACAGGAGCTAAGGAGGGTTATAAGCCCTTAACCATAAAATACGGTTTATAAAACGCCTGTAAAGAAACCTATAAACCTCCTACTAGTTAATATCTGCTGTATTAGCGCTATAGGGTTCTACCGGAACTTAAAACGGCCTAATACTATTGCCTTTACGACTAGCTTATATAAGATTAACCAGATAATTAAAGATAAGGAAGCCCTAGCCCATAACCAGCTTAGTGGGGAAAGTAGGCTTATAGACGAGGAGCTGGTGGAATAGAAACTACCCTACCAATACTAGGAATTTAAGGATATATTCTCTAAGGCGGCCTCGAATATACTCCCGCCTTACTAACCATATAACTATAAGATTAAGATTAAGCCAGATAAAGAAAACACCCTTAGCTATAGCCCCCTCCGTTAGCAGTCTACTGATAAACTATAGGCCACTAAATAGTACCTTGTTGATAATCTTAATAAGGGCTTTATTAAGCCTAGCCAAGTCCCCTTTGCCGCACCTATTTTCTTTATAAAAAAGCCTAACAGTGGACTCCGTTTCTGCATTAACTACTATAAACTAAACTATATAACCCGCAAAGACCGATATCTGCTGCCCTTACTTAAGGAAATACTAGCCCATATAAATAAGGCTAAGATTTTTATAAAGCTTAATATCCATTAGGCCTTTTACTAAATTAGGATAGACCCTAGATCTAAGGATCTTACCACATTTTAGACCTGCTACAGATTATATAAATACAAAGTACTACCTTTTGGATTGACCAATAGACTAGCTATATACTAGCGGTATATAAATAACGTACTCTTTAACTACCTTAATAACTTCTGCACAGCATACCTAGATAATATTATAATTTACTCTAAGGATAAACTAGAACATAAGGGACATATCTATAAAGTCCTACAACGGCTCCGCAAAGCCGGTCTCCAGGCTGATATTAGAAAATTAGAGTTTAGTATTAAATATATAAAGTACCTAGGATTTATTATTAGTATAAATGGAATTAAGGCAGACCCAGAAAAAACGGCTATAATTAATTAATGGGAACCCCTAAGGATTGTAAAGGGAATATAGTTATTCTTAGGCTTCTATAACTTCTACTAACACTTTATTAAGAATTACAGCAGAATTACGCGGCCTCTAAGCCGCCTTACCAAAAAAACTTAACCCTTCCATTTTAATGCCGCGTGTAAACAGGCTTTTAATGAACTTAAGAAACAGCTAGTCTCTACTCTGTTACTAGCCCATTTTCACCTAGAATGGCCCTTAAGGCTAGAAACAGATGCTTCTAATAGTGTAATAGCTGCTGTATATTCCCAGAAACAGCCAGATGGAAAATGGCACCCTATTATATACTATTTAAAAACTATAATAGATGCTAAGTTAAATTACCACATTTACAATAAAGAAATGCTGGCTATTATCTCTAGCTTTTAGCACTAGTATATATAGCTAAAAGGGACCCCTAAACCTATTTAAGTAGTCTTAGATTATAAGGCCTTAAAATACTTTATAATAACTAAAGCCCTTACGGCCTAGTAGGCACGCTAGGCGGACATCCAATTATAGTTTAACTTCCTAATTATATATAGGCCAGGCGTAATAAACTATGCAGATGCTCTTATAAGGTGTAAACAGGACCTAGATAACCAGATAGCTATAAAGATTTTATTACAGACCTAGATACTACTATAACTAGAGCACCTTAACCCCTAGATACAGGCAGAACTAAATATAAATCCTTTAGACGCTAAAATATATCCTATTAACTCTATAGAACTTAACCTTATTAATAAACTGCTGTAGGTAAACTATACAGCCCCTTCTCTATAGGAGTACCGCGAAAAGGTAAAGGATGCTACTAGCCTATAGTCCCTTAAAAACGGACTGCTTAAGCACTAGGAACGGCTAGTAGTGGCAAAGGAATAGAATTTACGGACTTGGCTTATCGCCAAAGTATATACTTAGGTCTCTACGGCCTACCCTAGAAAAAATAAGACCTATAGAATTATTAGCAACCGCTACTACTAGCCTGGAATGGTTATGGATATTAACCGCTATATATAGAACTGCGACGACTGCCGTAGGTCTACAATTCCATAAGATAAGACCCTAGGGCTATTAAAGCTACTCCTAATACTAGAACGCCCCTAGTAGTATATCTTTATAGACTTCTACGAGTTACCTACAGACCGCGACGGATATAATATGGTTATGATTTTAGTTAACCGCTTTAGTAAGCGCCCGTTCTTAATCCCCTATTATAAGAATATTAATGCTAAAAAGGCGGCCTAACTATATATCTACTATGTCTACCGAATTTACAGACTATTAGATACTATTATATCTAACTATAGGCCGCAGTTTATATCAGCCTTCTAGAATAAGTTTACCCAGATCCTAGATATTAGGCTAAAGCTCTCTATAGTATACCACCCCCAGATAGACGGTTAGACGGAGATTATAAATTAATACTTAGACTAGAGACTCCGGCCCTTTATTAACTACTTTTAGGATAACTAGGGCGAACTACTACCTATAATAGACTACGCCTAGGCAACCCTACCCTATAACTCTATGGGGTTTACACCTATTTAGCTAGAAATAGGATACTTACCCTATATAAGCTTTAACTAGAAGAGACCGGAAGGACTATAGACTATGCGCGAAAAACTATCTTATGAGGAAGCACAGCAGTATGCTAGACGCTTAGAAGAAGTATAGGCAGTAGCCCATAAGAACCTAGAGAAGGCCCAGAAATTAATAGAATAGCAGGTAAATAAGCACAGGTACAAGCCCAACTTTACTATAGGCGATAAGGTCTAGATTATAATAAAGAACTAGAAGACAAAACGGCCTAGCTATAAGCTAGACTATAAGATGGCAGGACCGTATAAGATCCTTAATAAAGAAGGTAACTTATATAAGGTTAAACTCCCAGACTTAATTAAAGTCCACCCTGTTTTCTTACTAGATAAGCTATGGAAAGCTGCAAATAACCTACTACCTAAACAAAAGAATAAGCCTTTACTGCTAATTTAAGTTAATGGCGACGACAAATAGAAAGTTAACAAAATACTAGCCTATAAACTAGTACGAGGAACGCTAAAATACCGTGTCTAATGGAAAGGTTATAATCTAGACCCAACCTAGTACCCCACCTGGAACTTTATAGGTTGCCCCTAGAAGCTTAAAGAGTTCTATAACTAATACCCTAATAAGCCAGAACCCCTAAAGTATCTAGACAAGTAGATAGAGTGCTAGTATAGCAAAGACGATAAGCTACCTATCGAGCATATAGATAAGAACACCCCACGGACATACAAAGCCTGAGGGCAGGCTTTTTCGGAGGGGGGGGTAATGTTACGACGCTGGTGGAAAACGGTGGATTATGGTAGACGTTATGGTAGACGCAGAGTCACGTAAGCCCACGTGACTCGCGGATTGTATAAGACTTCGAGCGACGCTGCCCTTCTTCTCCTTTCCTTTCTCTAGCTTTGGATCCTCGTTTATAGACAATCCAATCGTACAGGCTTGCGCGACCCCCTCTTCGTGCTCGTGCCTCGATTGACTGAGTCGCTAACAATAGGTTAAGTATGGGTATTGGGTTGTTTTTTGGGTTTAATATAGTAGCTAGTAAGGAATATCGTCTTACTATTATGGGTTCCTTAGAAGTATAAAGGTAACTTATAAACACGCTACTTCTGGCAGCGCCTGTAGTATTACAAAGATATAGAATTGGTTATAGGCTAAGCGTTAGTAGTAAAAAAGCATAATATAATGTTGTGGAACAGGGGCAGTGGCTATAAAGCGTATGTATTTAAGGAGTCTACAAGACATTACGCGATCGATTATAAGGGTCGAGGGCGTAAGGAGGTGATATACCTACGCGTAGCTAACGTAAGCTGTACGCGAGACATATATAAGAGCACGGGGCTCTCCTATAGAGGCTCCTACGGTAGGGTTCCGTGACAAAAAAAGAGAAAGAAGAAGAAGAAGAAGTTATATAGTAAGTACTACCGCTAGTTAAAAGAAAGAAAATAAAGAATAAAGAATTAGAGCTAGTATTAGACAAAAAGCGTAAAAGGGGTTAAAATATTTAAAATATTATAGGCCTAATGGGAAAGTTTTATAACTATATTATTTATATCCGCAGCTTAGCTAACTATATAATATAGATTATTAAATATACTAGTAAAATGGTTTCTCTTAATAATTATATAAGATAAAATAGCTAGTTTTTTATACTATATATAGCTCTAAAGGATAAAGTAAAGGCTAAGCTTTAACTCTATATAGAGCACTATAAGAATAACTTAAAAGATAATATCTTCTTAATAAGCAAATGGATATATCTTTATACGATTTATAATTTCCTTTAGTCTTTCTATAAAGTAACTCTATTTCTTTAAGATTATATAACACTAAAGAGGGTTCTAAAATTAGTTAATATTTTTAAAAATATAATATAGACCATATTAGTATATTATGTAATACTTTTAATATTTCTTTAGCTAACTTTCCTATAGGTAATAGCTACTAAGCCTAAGGATAAGTTTATAACTCCTTAACTCTAATATACTAAGGAAAAGCTTATAAAGTACGTTAAGAAGCTAGATAATTCTCCCTACTATCTAGCGGCACGAGTTTTTAACTTAGAGTGTTATATAGCTTTTTTAAAAGATTAGAATAATTATATTACTATTAAAAAAGAAAGGAAGCTTTTTAGCGTATAAAAGCTCTAGGAGAGATTCCACAAGAAAGTAATACTTTTAGGCTTAACTATATTATATATAACTAAGAAAACTTAAAGGTTGCCTTTAAAGTCTAAAGAAAACCTCTCTACCTTCTATAAAGCTTATCTTTAGTATTATTTAATATACTTGTCCGCAGAGTTTAAATAAGTTTAATACCTATATTAATAAGAATCTAATTCCACTTAATAGCTATATAACAGCTATTTAATGGTAAAACCAGCCTCTTTAGTATATAAGATTTCTATAACTCTTATAGCTTGCAATTAAAGTTCTTTTAATACCTAGAATAAGCAATAAGCTAAAGAGAGTGTTTTTAGGTTCTTAACGTCGCGTTCTATGGGATTGTATAAGTACTACGCTATAAATACTTAAGGTATTAAAATGCGCAAAGGACTAGGCAGCTTATAAGATTCTAAGTATTCTCTTATAATTATATAAGGGAAAGTATATAAGGGGTATATTATATAACACTAAAGGGGGGAAGGAGGGCGTATAAATAAAATATTTTTGGGTAAAAGGTAACCACTAAAGGCGTATAGGTGGCGTAGGTAAATATATACTAACTTTAAACTTAATAGATTATAAGTTTAAATCCTATTAATATTGTCCTTTATTAGGAATTAGGAAATATAATTATCTAGTATACTTCCCGTCCTATTATATAAGAGATTCTCCAGTAATATTACCATACTATAAGTAAACTCTTCTCTCCGTATAATATATCTATATAACTAACTGCTCTTAAAATAAGTAGGAAAGGGTAGAAGCTTTACTAGCAATTAATATAGAAGCTTAGGTAGGGGGTATATTAGAGAGATAGGTATGGATAGGAGGCCCTTATATATAAATATAATTCTAATTTAGAGCTGTAGATCTCTAAATATAATTATAAGTGACCTATATTACTTATATAAGGCAGAGAGCTAATTAATACTAGCCTTGTAAGGCTTATATAGCGACTCTACGTTATTTAGTAGGCCTTTACCCCTTTACTAGATATTAAAGTCTCCTAGGGTTCTATAGTAGGTACTATAGAAATTGCAAGTAATGGGATTATAGGGCTTAATGTTTATCGTACAATATAAATTATTAGCCTATAGTAGCGGCAGCAAGAGTACTAGAGGGTAAGGATTGGATTATGGAACTAGAGGATAATAAAAAGTAGATAAAAGTTACTAAATTTAAACTGCTAGGTCTCCTCTCTTTTTTTCTATTTTTATTTTATTTCATATAAAGAGAAGTATAAATAAAAAAGGTAGAAAGGAGATATCTAATTAGTAGGAAAGCTAATGGTATTTGCTAAAGCTTTATATAGAGCTTTATACTGAGCCTCCGCATAGCTTCGCGTAGAGCCTCTATACGCAGAGCTTAGCACAGCGCTTAGTGCAAAGCCTCCGTACGCAGAGCTTCGTGCAGAGCTTTTACTAAGCTTTGGTAGAGCTCTTATAAGCTTTATATCTATATAATATTACTTATCCTTAGGATATTTAGATAAAAGTAGTACCATTTTAAAGCGCTTTATAAACTCTATAAATCTATACTAATAGAAAAATTATTTATTTAATATTGGGGGGTGCATTACAAGTGTAAGCATATTAGGGGTTTTTGCCAAGACTATCCGGAGACTATCCGGATACTATTAGCTGATAGGTCTATTATCCGAGAGGCCTATCCGGCCTATCCTCCGCAGGTCTGATCAAAAGTAACGCATACGGTCACGGTGCCTTGGTCCTATTGATTCTATTGGCTAGCTCTTATCGATAACCGTAGGACGAATTCCACCGTTGCTAGGGATAGGCGAACTCCTTTGGTTTCATAACTACCTTATGTCTTCGATTGGCAATATGCGTTGTAATTTTACCACAAATGCGTCCAGTCGCGCAAATGCAAAAGATTCGAGCTAAAGAAGGTTTTTTTGCACCAGTTTCCAGAAATCCCGCACGAAAAGACCGCCTTCCTCCATTAGAGCAAAAAATCTGTTGGTTTCCCCAATCGTATCAATTTCGTAAGCAACGTACTCAGAAACAAGAGCTCTTAACTTGTTGCTTTCGTAATCCGGGCCGTTCTCATAAGCGTATCGTACCAGCTTAAGAATATCCCCAACTCGCGCCCTATACAAGGTGAAACTTTTTAAAGTCGCATAGAGTTTGTGTAGGCTCAAGGACTCTAGAGGTTTAATCCCGTATTTATCGGCAAAAACGTAAAGTCGAGCATGAGCCAAGAACACCCCTGTGTAGTCTTGCTTTGCATGGCTGTTAGGGATAGTCTCGCATGAATTAATAATGCGTTGTCGAGGTAGAGTAGAGCAAATGAATTTGGTGTCAAAAGACTTTCGCAAGTTTGCCTTTCGAGAAGCTTGTGATATACGATATGTTTGGGAATGATTCCCCCGACTATATCCGAATACTCTCTGGAGTTCTGTTGCTGGTTCTGGTGCTGGTATTTCTAGCTCTTCTGCTGTTTCTTCTGGTGCTGGTAGTGCTGTTTCTGGTTCTGGTTCTGGTTCTGTTGGTGGTACGTCCAACATTTTAGGTTCTGAATCCGATTCCAGCGAACATGCTGCGTCAGGAAAGTTAGGCTAGAGTAGAGTTCAGCTTGCACCATGGTACTTACACTGAGTGGGATGACTCGTCTCGTCCTTAATGATGCACATTGGAGGTGTGTAGTCTCCTGTATACGCGAACTGGCAGAATCGTATGAAGTCCTCCTCAAGCATATCATTAAAGATGGCAGACCTAGTTTGCGCTTCGGTCATTCGCCCATTGATAAGCGCATTCAGAGCCGGGGACTGGTCTGCAACGGCCGCGGCATGAACAACAATGGGTTTCTTATTCTCGCCCACGAAAAAGGTAAATATTCTTTTGCAGGCGTTTAAAAACTTAGCTTAACCTTGAAAATGGAGATGGTTATGCGAGGAAATAGCTTACTTCTGGAATAATTTATCCATATTCAAAGAAATATAAGGAGGCGATCGTGTGGACAGGATGACTTAGTGACTTTGACAAAAGCCGATAGTGAAGGGTTCTTGTTCGAGTTTGGCAGCTAAACGACGTTGGTATTGAATAAGATTGTGCAGTTACATGGAGAAATAGGATCACTGGTTTGCGGGGTATTACGCCTCATGAGTCAGATACCGTCGGCGTCTTGCGAACACCCAATTGGCCCAAAAAGACCGGTCCAATTGACAGAGGTAAGTTAGACATTTTATACCGACTGACACGTTGGGTCAAGAGGATCATGCCTCCCCGGTCGCTCGAAACGGATCCAATAGTTTAATAATCTTGTCTAATTACTTAAATGCGGTAAAATAACTTATGAATATTATCCGACAGAACTTAAAGTCCAGTTATTAACGAAGATAACTATCACATATCGGGGGGGTTATTTGGCGCGGTTACGACCGGGTTAATACGAGGTTAGGGCCACACCTGCTGACAACGCGCACGAACCCCGCACGAGGTCGCGCAGCGACCGCCCCCGAGTACCCTCGCACGCGATTTTGGGCGAAAAGGTACATAATTTAAATTTAATCGGTACTTCTGGGCGCTATTAAAAGAGGGATAATACCGCCGCTAGTCTGGGGACGTATAGTATAACTATAAGCTATTATAAAAGAATATTAACGTACTTGACAAGCGAGTCGGCCATGCAAGCGAGTCGGACACTTCAAAACTCACCAAAAATTAGAAAAATCGTACCTTAAGATTTTAACAAACCACTTAATAATAAATTCTAATAATTTGGATTTAGGCTTTTATATATGCTTTATAGCTTCTATTAAAGTTATATAGTAAATAGTTCAGTAGTTTTTAAGATATAGCAATTTGGCCTTGTTTTGGCCCCTAAATTACTATATTTTAAAAACCACTAAACTCTTTACTATATAACTTTAATAGAAGCCATAAAGCATATATAAAAGCCTAAACCCAAAATTATTAGAATTTATTATTAAGTGGTTGTTAAGATCTTAAGGTACAATTTTTCCAATTTTTAGTAAGTTTTGAAGTGTCTGACTCGCTTATATAGCCGACTCGCTTGTCAAGTACGTTATAGGAAGTTAGTACTATTATAAGGGATAAAATAGGGATCCTATTCCTTATAGGCGCGTCGTAAGAAGAGAGTAGAGTAGTAGTAAAAGAATAGCTAGGGATATGGAAGCTAAAAGCTGAAATACAATAGAAAACAGTCTACTAAAAAGCGAAACAAATAGTGTTATTAATGGAAGGACGTATAAAAGATGACGGCTTATAAATAAAAAGAAATCTAAATAAAGACGTTATTATTAGAACCTTTAAGTAAATAGGGATAGTAGTTAGTTAACGCGTTATACTAAACAACCCCTAGATCTACTTATAACAAACTCCTATAATTAAAAAGGTAAATTCTATTAAAAAAGCATTATAAAGAGCTAGGGTAGAAGAAGAGTAGAGAAATAAAAGATAAATTAAAGTTCCACGCTAGTAAAGAGCCGGCGATAAGCCGTATAAAAGAGTACCTTTCAACTAAGAACTTCCCTAGTGGTTTTAGTTGGAACTCTATAAAAGTTTATTAAGAGGCAAAGTCTTAGAGGACTAAGACCCTTAAAGGGGAGGTAATTATAACGGGCTCTCCTAAAAGGTATATATTAGATAAAACAGATAAAGGTTTTACTAATATCCCACTAATATCCTAAAGAAGACATAGTCAGATAAATAAGGGGCAAAGGGTTGTACTAGTGTCTTAGAAGGATCATAAAGGGAGCTGGTTCTCCTCTAGAGAAAAACTGGCGATTAGTCTCTGAATAGAAGAGGTCAGAAGTACTTGTCCTTCAATACGTGAAGCTCGTTCCACCTTCGACTTATCTTCGACCCACCGTCGACTTACCTTCGATCCACCGTCGACTTACCTGTGACACTGTCGATTAGATAATCACGTTCCAGTCAGACTGGCGTCTTACAGATAATAACTTATAGCTTAATAATATAGAGGTATTCTATAGTAGTACAGTAGTAAGAAAGAGCCTATTATAGCCTATTTAGTACTTAATAACTATTAAACCTAGCACTAAAAGAGAGTTGCCGATCGCAGGTGGAATATACACATGTGGCTTGCTTTAGTAAAGTTAAGCCGTGGAACAGATGCATACAACATACGTCCGAAAACCCTTTTCTACCAGCCCCTATTTACCTCTTTACAGACTCTCCCCACGTCGTACAGCCGGTATGCAGGACACTTTCCGTATAACAAACACCCTCTCCATGGATCCGGAGAGCTCTGATTCAATCAACCCTAGACCCGGACCACATTTCACCCTGCTCTGGCGCCCACCGGATACTACAAACTACCCAACGTGCAGACCACCCGCCCACCGCCTCCCTTCCCCACAAACCCCACCCACCCACCTAGCCCCGCCTCCTCCACCTCCCCTTCCACTCCCCCACCAACCCCCTATAATCCTCCACCCCAT
>Ga0307507_10002271_pt1 | contig 40935 bp, 22 predicted proteins | sample 7_EM_MG_FD_207223 | JGI IMG/M metagenome (GOLD analysis project Ga0307507, IMG submission 207223) | Populus trichocarpa ectomycorrhiza microbial communities from riparian zone in the Pacific Northwest, United States - 7_EM | ecosystem: Host-associated > Plants > Roots > Unclassified | place... | reverse complement strand
CCTTCCATAGCCTCTAGTTTCACACCTTTTCCATTGTTTCCGCCGGCATGGGCATAAGCTGCCTTTTCCAGGGGTCGCAACTCCCGTCTTACGTGCCTACTGGCGTATTCCTACAAAGGTGTCGTGGCTGCATCCTGCAATATAGAAGCCTTGGGTACCTTCTGCAGTTGAGGCCGGACCAAAGCCTCCCCTGCCTGAGTAACTCCTGTTTGCTCCTTAAGCACGTCTCACCGGCATACCGTCCTAGTGACCGAACGGTTCCGTCTGTTGATGTACCGACACGCGCATCCGTTCTCTTGAGCCACGTAGTAGTCTTCTCCGGCCAGGACGTGGTCCTGCCTGCCTATCAGGTGCACCAGGGGTCAGAGCCCAGCTAAGGGGTGAGGTCCCTAGAGCCAGCAGTGGCTACTACGCACTTCGCCCCGCAGGAGACTAGCAGAACTATAGGGGCGCAACTCTCTATACACCACTAGTTCCCGTTTCGCGATGCCTGTAAAAGTCTCCTTATGACAGGCCGACCGTGTCTTGCAGGAGGGGTTCAATGCTAGGTCCCGCGCCGGGCGACCTGCTCTGCCCTCTCCTACTAACCAAGCTTGTGTCCCCCCTTTCTATAAGACTGTCGAGTCCTCGTCCGACTGGCCTGTGTTTCCCCTATAGCCTCCCCCATATATATGCATTAGGTTGCGTGCACCACGCCTATTGAGACCCTCCTATGAGTCGCCTTATACATATGCATCAGGTTGCGTGCACCACGCCTATTAAGACCCTCCTGTGAGTCGCCTTTTAACGCCATGGGGCCGTCGAAGCTGGCCTGTGTTTCCGCTGCCTAGAGCTTTGCCCGTGTTTCCACCTCGTTGAGCCGTCTAGTCGCCGTCGCGTCGCTGTCGCGTCGCTGTTGACCAGGTCGCGCATATTATTATATTAAGAAGTCCGTATAGCTTAAAGACGTGCTTAATAAAACATTTAGCTACTAATATTATATTAATTAAGTCCATAGGAATCATATATTGCATTTTTATAAGATAGCTAACTACTACTATAATATTTGTAAACCCATTACTACTAGGCAAGTTAACTACAAAGTTAATTAAGATATCGCGCCATCTTTGTATTAGGATTGGTAGTGGTTAAAGTACTCCTTACTTCTTTATATAAGAGGTTTTTCCACGCATATATATCCTATATGCTCGAACGTATTTCCGTACATATTTATGCATTATAGGCTAGTAATATACTTGTTAAACAATCTTATAGGTCTTTACACAGCCAGGATGTCCTACTATAGGGGAGTTATATATAAATTTAAGTATCTTAAATTATAAAGGTTTGGAATTTAGAACTACCATCTTCTATTAATAGTATAATTAATCGTTTTAAATTTTGTATTTAGCAAGTATAATATCCTTATACTATTATTTTCTAGTTTAGATTGCCTTTATTATATCTACTATCTATACATTATTCTTATATTTATATTTTATTAGCTTATTAATTTCCATTTCCTATTTATTAACTTCTAATTTATTCCTATTAAGTTCCATATCTAGAAACATAGGATGTAGTTTTTTAAAATATTTAGGGGGTAGTAAGATCTATAATTAATTTATAATCCGTTTATCTAAGGCGTTTATAGGTAAGTTCTGTAATTATTATGTTAATATATTAGGCTTTTAATTGAGTTTGCCCAGTTAATATATAATCTTAAAGTTAAATTATAAGAGGTATTTAGCCTAACGAATTTAGCGCTATATTAATTATTTTATAGTTATAAAGTATTGTAGGTTCTTATAGTCCGTTAATATATATATTAGAAATAATAATCCTTCTAGCTTAGGATGCTATTATTTAAAGCATCTAACAATTATAAGCAGTTCCTTATTATATATCTTATAGTTTAATTTAGTAGGGGCAAGTTTCCGGGAGAGAAAGGCTACTGGATATAGTTCGCCATTCTTATTATATTATAATAATACTCCCCCTAGTACATAATCTAATAAGTCCGTTTTAATAATATATTTAAGGTTAGGGTCAAAGTAAGTAAGGATTAGAGTAGTTATAAAGCAATATTTTAAGTTATTAAAGGCTTGTTCGCATCTAGCGGTCTATTTAAATTATATATTTTTCTTTATTAGGTTTACTAACGGCTAAGTAACTTCTAAAAAGTAGTTAATAAATTATTAATAGAAATTTGCAAATCCTAGAAATCCTTAAATATCCTATATATTACTAGGGCTTTCCTAGTTTATAATTACAGCAACTTTTTTAGGGTCCATTTTAATTCCATTACGGGATATAATTAAGCCTAAGTATATAACCTTAGACGCGTAAAACTTGCATTTCTTAATATCACATTATAAGCCCGCGTCTTATAAGCATTTAAGAACCATTCTAATATATTTTTAATATTTAGAAAGCGAGGACAAGTAGATTAAGATATTATTAATATACACGGTAACAAATATATTAAGGAATTTATAAAGTGTATTATTAATATATTACTAAAATGTATTAGGATCGTTTTTTACGCTAAACGGTATTACTAGGTATTTAAAGAGTCCCTATTATATATAAAAGGCTATATACTTCTCATCTTCCTTATATATACAAATTTTATTAAAGGCAGCGATTATATTAAGCTTTGTAAAGTACTATGCCTTTACTAATTAGTTAAGCGTCTCTTAAATTAAAGGAATTAGATATTAGTTTCAAATTATAATTATATTTAGAGCTTAATAATTAATATAGAATCTTAAGCCTCCTCCTAGCTTTTTAATAAATAGCATAGGTAAGGCAAATAGAGATTAACTAGGGCAAATAAATTCTTTTTCTAGATATTTATTAAGGTATTATTGCATTATAAGCAGTTCTTTTTATAATATACTATATAGCGGACTAAACTTTGGTATTGTGCCAGGCTCAAGTTCTATCTTAAAGTCGTACTTCTCTTAGTATAGGGCTAGTTAGTCTATAAATTGTTTTTTAAACTTGTTAATTAGGTTATGGTACTCTTTAGGTATAAAAGGTTAAGGATTAAGATACTATTTTAGTTCTAGTGCTTTCTTAACATCCTTTATAGTTATAGTAAAGATTTTATAATCTCGTCTTTTTACTAATAAGATAAAAGGCGCGGCCTATATTATACGGATTTTAAGAGGGTTTAATATAATATCTTTACATTCTTTACCATAATTAGCAGTTGTAGATTTATTATATTGGCTTAAGGTTTATAGCAAGGGTAATTTATATTATATTAAATTTAAATAGTTGTGTGTATATTTATAGGGTAAATGGTTTTTTAAGTAATAACTTTAGTAGTAGGTTATACGGAACTTTAGTATTTCTTTAACCCAGCTAATTAAAGGGTTATATTATTTTAGCTATCTATATCTAAGTATTATCTTATAGTACTTTAAGGGTGTTATAAATAGGGAAATATATTTAAGGTGTTTACCTATTTACAATTTTATAAGAGCGTAGTGCGTTATTTCGCTATATATTAAGGGTTTGCCATTAAAGCCTTATAGGCCTTAGGGCTTATTAAATTTCTTTAAATTTAGGCGTTAAGTTTTTATGTAGTTTATATTAATAAAGCCTATACTAGTAGCTTTACTGTCTATAAGGATTTATACTTCCTTCTATTTTTTAAGTATTTAAATTTCGCTAAGTATATTAAGGGAGTTATATTATATATTAGCGCTAGAAGAGCCTAGATACTTATACTCTTCCACTTTTTATCCTAAGGCGTAACTTAGCCCTAGGATAATTTATTTTCCAAGTTAACCAAAGGCAAGGTGCTTTATAACGTCCGAGTATAATTTATAGTATAGGTATGATTTAAGGAATAAGTACAGCTTAAAGAATAGGTATAATTTAAGGATTAGGTATAACTTAAGGATTAGAAGGAACTACAGCGGACTTTTTTAAAAGGGTAAATTTGGTAATATTTTTAAATATATCCTTTTTTACCACATCTAAAACATTCTCTATTTGTGGCTTATGTTCTTTATTTATTAGTTCCCAAGGGTATATAGGATTAGGTGGCATTAAGGTCCATAGGGTTATATATAGGGCTTTTAGGTCTTAGAGAAGGATCGCGCCTTAAAGCATATACCAGTTTTAAGGAGTTTTAAATATAAGGTATAGTTAACTTTAAAGAACGAGTCTATTTGTTATATTAAAGGTCTTTATTAATTTATTAATATATTATAGTAAATTTAGATAGGTTTTTCGGTAGTTCTCTACCTATTAACTAGGCTTTAATCTCATCCAAAATAGCTTATTAAAGGGTAGTAACTTTAGCGGCTTTATTCCAATCTAGTTCGCCAATAAGGCCTAAAAATTCCGAAAAAAAGCTGGTAAAGTCTCAGTTCCGTTATTATAAGTTTTTAAGTTTGGTAATAGCTGTATGTTTACGGCTAGCGTTATTATATATTCGTTCTAGCAGAGAAATAAAGGTTTTAAAATTAACAAAAGTACTATTACAGAAGAATGGATCCATGGTTTATGCAGTATCCTTACTTAAATAAGACATTCCATAGCTAACCTTACTAGCCTTAATAGGGTATTAATTATAGTTTATTAAGAGTTTAAGACGGAGCTTAGTTATAAAGGGATATAGGTTATTTTGGTTTCTATTAAATATTAGAGGATTAGAGAGCTTTTTGGATTTTATAGTAGGTACTAGGTTTGCTATAGGTGTAGGTTAAGGTACTATTATTTTAATTTTATTTATAGGTGTTGCTATTAGGGTCTATAACGTAAATGCTTTAATATTACGGAGTTCTTCGCGGAGTACTTCTATTAATTACTAGTGCTAGGCTTCTAGTGTAGCCCACTACTAAGCTAAGGCGTCCGTAAAGAACTATTATATTATAGTTAACTGTTCCTTAACTAGGGTTATAATACTTATGGTTATTAAAAGGGATTTGGGTTTGTTTGCTATTTTAATAGTAGTTATTTTAACGTAACATAATATAAGGGCGCGAAGAGGCTTTAGGGAAGATTTAAAGGAATAATATAAATTCTATCTAAATCTAAGGGTATATAGCTCTTACAGAGTATAAGACGTTATATAAAGAAGAGAAAGGAATATAGGAAACTTATAACTAAATATTTATAGTCTTGGCAGTAGACGCGTGGGCATAAACCCACGCGGATTTTAACAGGTTTTAACTAAATTCCATTACGTTAGTGGAATTTAGTAGAGACTAGTGGAAATTAATTAAGTTAGCGGAATTTGGCAGAATTTAATCAACTTAGCAGAATTTAGCAGAATTTAATTAAAGCGTTGGAATTTATCTGTTAAGTGTTTCACTAAGACATTTCTACTGTAACTAGGCTAGTCCCGTTACAGGTATATAGGATTGGGTAGCATTAAGATCCATAGAGTTGTATATAGGGCTTTTAGGTCTTGGAGAAGGATCGCGCTTTAGAGCATATACTAGTTTTATAGAGTTTTAAACGCGAGGTATAGTTAACTTTAGGGAATAAGTCTATTTATTATATTAAAGATCCTTATTAATTCGTTAATATATTATAGCAAATTTAGATAGGTTTTTTTAGTAGTTCTCTACCTATTAACTAGGCTCGAATTTTATCTAAGATAGCTTATTAAAGTATAGCAACTCTAGTAACTTTATTCTAATCCAGTTCGCTAATAAGGCCTAAAAATTCTAAAAAGAAGCTAGTAAAGTCTTAGTTCTATTATTATAGGTTTTTAAGTTTGGTAATAGCTGTATATTTACGGCTGGTGTTATTATATATTTATTCTAGTAGAGAGATAAAGATTTTAAAATTAATAAAGGTGCTATTGCAAAAGAATGGATCTATAGTTTATATAGCGTCTTTACTTAAATAAGACATTCTATAGCTAATCTTGCTAGCTTTAGTAGGGTACTAGTTATAGTTTGTTAAAAGTTTAAGACGGAGCTTAGTTATAAAGGGATATAGGTTGTTTTGGTTTCTATTAAACATTAGAGGGTTAAAGAGCTTTTTAGATTTTATAATAGGTATTAAATTTATTATAGATATGGGTTAAGCTGCTATTATTAGTTTAGTGTTTGCATTTAATGGGCTAGGTTTAGATACCGTTATTTTAACCTTATTTATTAATATTGCTATTAGGGTCTCTAATATAAGTACCTTAGCGTTACGGAGTTCTTTATGGAGTGCTTCTATTAATTACTAGTGCTGGCCTTCTAGTGCAGCCTACTACTAAGCTAAGGCGTCCATAAAGGACTGTTATATTATAGTTAACTATTCCCTAACTAGGGTTATAATACTTATGGTTATTAAAGAGGATTTGGATTTATTTGCTATTTTAATAGTAGTTATTTTAATATAATGTAATATAAGGACGCAAAGAGGCTTTAAGGAAGATTTAAAGGAATAATATAAATTCTATCTAAATCTAAGGGTATTTAGCTCTTATAAAGTATAAGACATTATATAAAGAAGAGAAAGGAACATAGGAAGCTTGTAACTAAATATTTAAGGGTCTTAGCAGCAAACGCGTGGGTATAAGCGCACGCGGATTTTAACAGGTTTCGACCAGATTCTATTATATTAGTGGAATTTAGTGGAAATTAATCAAGTTAGCGGAATTTGGCAGAATTTAATTAAAGCGTTAGAATTTATCTGTTAAGTGTTTCACCGAGACATTCCTACTGTAACTGGGCTAATCCTGTTACAGAGTATCCTTCCTAATAAACTAAAAATTTATATTTCCTCTAACGCCATCTTTAGTCTAAAATATCTTTTATATTCTATTCTAGTTTCCTATTAATTTTACTAGGTAGGGGCGGTTCTATACCGTCTCTTCTCTAGTATAACTCTAATAAGGAAATATAAAATATAAAATATATTAGATATAATTTTAGCAATTCCAATTTATAGGCTTAATTTCCTTTAGTTTTCCTAACTATTTTAAAGGGTTTAAGCCACTAGTGGTCTAGCTTCTTCTTAATACATTTTATCTGGATGTTTTTTTTATAGATAGCAAGACTTCGTCTCCTACTTTAAATTCTTTAGGTGTATATTTTTTGTTATAGTACCTTTTTTATATAGCTTTTCAGCCAGGCTGGTATCACGATAGATGACATAGGCTTAGCTGATAGGTAGAGACACAGAATTGAACGAGTGATCTCTTTTATTCAAGGTGGCTCTAAGAGCCCTAATATATATATAAAATTGACTCCCTACAGGAGTCCCTAGAGAGTGATGATACAGGTCGAAACTAAAGTGATACCGGCTGATACTGATGTCGAAAAGCACCCGTCGCACCTTTGCAGTAAAGCTACCTCGGCGGCCAACATAGCTTAGGCGTCTAGTAAGTCCCAATTTTTGCGCCCAAATTTACGTGTAAAACCGTGAGATAGCCAGCCCATTTCCACGTTAGACGCGCCTTATTGTCGATATAACGTCCCTATTGTTAGTTAGTAAGTTAAAGCCGACGTCACTCTGCTATTTACCCTATTTTAATGTGTTTTCTAGTATTATAGTGCCTCCCGCGAACCTTATAATTTCTATGCTCTACAATATGCATCTAAAATTGATGCATTTTAGATTAAGTTTGTGTGTATATTGGGTAGATTTTTGATATATATAGAGCTGAATTTAAATGCGAAATGGGCAGTCTCATCCGTAGACTTTGTATGCAAAATGCAGTGGTTTTTGATGTATAGTGCATGTAGATTTCACGCATATTAGGTGTAGATCTCGTGCATACAATTAAGGCTATGGAGAGGCTTGATATTTGGCTTGATTTAACCGATCTATATATATCAAATATTCTTTATGTGATTTCTAAATTAGCTATGTAACCCACTTGTGTACGACTCTGCGACTAAAGCTTTTTTAAGTCTCCCATGCGCGCTATAGCTAAATAATTGTATCTACGCAATAAGAACATAAAGCCAGTTGCTAGGTTATAAGAGGTAGAATTTTAAGGCCCTTAAGGGGGTAAGATATATAGGTCACATAAATGGTCTATGTCCGCGCGACAAGTAGGGTCAATACAAGGCCTACAATACCAGGAAACGCGTCAATATAGGGCAAATAGCAGGGCAATGTCAGCTTCAACTTACTGACTAACGGCAGAGGCGTTATATCGACAGTAAGGCGCGTTTAGTGGGCTATCTCACGGTTTTACACGTAAGTTTGGGCGCAAAAATTGGGGATCTGCATGCCAAGGATTCTCATTCGTTTCGAAAACGACAAATCTCCGGCGCTGGGGCCGCGACGTTAAGAAAAGTAGAATTTAGAAGTTGAGGTGGCCGCGTCGCAGCCAAGCGTTGATAATATGGTGCCTACCCATAGCATCATCCTTAAAAGCACCAGTAACTCACGATGTATGGAGAGGAGCTTCTCATTTGCAATACATGCGGTACACAGTTTGATGTGCCCTACTGTTCGCCACTGAAAAACTGTCGGATATGTGATGTGAGCATATCCTGCTATTATGACGTAGACATGTCCCGTTTCAACTACTTACCACCATTTCAGGATCCACGACAATATGTCCCTTCCGGAGGACAAGTTTGGACAAGTTTGGCAAAGCTGAAAGGGAGGCATGAGAATCATTTCGAGCAGGATCCTACAGATAAACGGATTTGGTTCATCACAACTGAGCCAAAGGTAAGTTGTCATTGCATCGTGCTTATATACTTGGTTGATCCTGCTTCTCACACGGGTCTTTAGTGTGGTATTGGCGAGAGGGCAGCACTGCTTGAGACATCAGACGGAAATGTTCTCTGGGATCTCATTGCATACATTGATGAAATGACTGTTGATTTTGTACGTCCTTCCACTTTCTAATATCCCAGCGTCCACTTCCGTGCAGACATCTCTTAGGTTTGAATTAGTTTGTCTAATCAAGTTAAGGTTAATTCCAAAGGTGGTCTCAAAGCAATAGTCATATCCCACCCGCATTTCTACACCACCCACCTTGAATGGGCGAGGATCTTCAGCTGCCCAGTTTATGTAGCCATTGAAGATGAGAAATGGCTTAATCGAGCCGACCACGAGAACATTAGGAAATTCATAAGGGATCCAACGATGCAGATTCTTCCTGGAGTAACAGCAATAAAAACTGGGGGTCATTTCGATGGAAGCATGGTCTTACATTGGAATAACAAGCTGTTCATTGCCGACTCGCTCTTCACCGTCCCAGTCAGTTTTCCTCAAAACTCAGAGGTGCTTCACTAACTTGAGCAATAAGTCTGCTCTCTACCATGTAGATCGACCTCCTGGGACAACAAGTTATGCATTCATGTGGTCCATCCCGAACATGATTCCTCTTCCCCCTTCCGAAATCCACAGGATATGGCGGGCCCTGAAGCCATTTAGTTTTGAGGCGACTTACGGTGGTTTCAGTGGTCAAGACGTTAGAGGTATAGACGTTAAGCAGAGGGTGTTAGAGAGCATGAAAATTCAGGTCAGAAGACAAGGCCATGAGGATCATGAGATCTTCAAAGAGGTCTGTGAGTGAGGATATATTGGATTTTTGCAGTAACGACAAAGTGTCCTCATAATCAGGCTTCGGTTATTGAATTATTCGAATTGGCATTATATTAGAATCCCCTGCTGATTGAGCTACGAGATATAGCAAATTGAGTAATGTGGAATTTATCTTGTTATGAAAACAGTCTGCTTCAATATCTCAGCTGGCAGAAGTTAGTGACTCCACACGATTCCAATTAGTCGGGTTCATTAGACACAAGCATATGGATATAGCACGCTGGAAACCGCCGCAGTTGAGAATAGATCCAATGTAACTCTAAATGGGGCAAAGTGGATGACATGACTATCGAGTAGTAGAAGGATAGATATTTTCGATACTTTCTGTAGCCTCGCCATATTCATTAAAAACCTCGTATTCCCCCAACGTCCCGCACTGGGCCCTGGCATATGTACAGGATTTTGGATGCTCCCAGAAAATAACAAATGCTTAGAAATTAGACTCCTGGTCCCGAAACGAAAACCCAAAGAAGTAAATAGAAGGTATGTTCCTCAAACTCAAGGTGACCAGGATGCTCCCTTGATTTAAACTAAATACTGAGGAAGCAGGAAGGTAAAGTGACTACCCCACAGTCAAACATCAGTTATCTAAGCGCAAAACTCGCCCGGTGTGGAAGTTCGGCCTGTGAATATCAGTAGAATTCTGCTAGCCATTTACACAGTAATATTGGTCTCAGGTGCATCTGCAAAAGGGGCTTCGCTCTCCCTAGTAATTGCTGCATCATCTTTAGCATCTGCCATAGAAGTGTCACCGTCGCCGGTTGAATTGGAGGAGGCCTCTGGTGCAACGGCTGTTTCCTTAGGATCCTCGATTGGAACAATAACGTCTGATTCATTTGCATCGTGAGGTTTCTCCTCATGACTGACGCCATTTGTTGCTGCGTGTCCTGGCTGATCAATGTCCGCAGGAGCTTCGCCAGTGGTTAGAGTCTCCACATCAGCTGCAAGAGCCCTATTCCATCCATTGAGGAGATCATTAGAGCGCTTCTTGAATTGATATTCTTCCTCCTTCGGAATCGAATTAAGCTTGATGATGGCCCTGAGAACCTTGTGAATTTTCGTCTTACGAATGATTTCAGCTTCAAGGTCAGCGTGTGCTTCTAATTGCTTGAAATACCCGGACATATTGGCCATCTCTTCCACCTTCGGCGTCTGGTCGCGTGTAAGGAACCCCTTTTGTAGCCTATGGCGGAGATAAAGGACTGCGGATATCGATTAATCTTCGGTGTGACGTTATAAGACTTAGAATGAGCCTACCTGTTTTCTCTCGCTTCTCCTTCCTCTCAGCCTCAGTCATGAGCTTCTCCTCGACCTTCGGGGACTCGTTCTCCCCTTCACTTTCGCCCTTAGCTTTCACTTTCTTGGGCTTTACTGTTTTCCTGGGCTTTACTGCCGACTCTTCCTTCGGAGTCTTAGGACCATGGACCTTCAACTTCGTCTTAGGCGTCTTTGCAGGCTATTAAAAACGTTAGCCTAGTCGCTAGCTAAGACTACTTTGCGTTACCTTCTCAGTTTCACCATCACTGTCAACGTCTTTCTTGCGTTTTTTAGTAGCTTTGGCTTTCTTCAAGGGTACGTCACCCTCCTCTCCAGTATCTTCCATTTCCATTTCCACATCATCATCTTCATCAACGGCGTTGCTCTTCCGCCTGGTCTTGTCCTTTTTGGATTGCTTCTTTACTTCATCAGCAGCTTTCTCTTCCATGTCCTTAACAAGGGCTTTTTCATGCTCAGCCAGCATATCCTTAAACCATTGAAGATCATGCTCATCTGCCGCGACCCTGTATGCCTCCCACAAGGCCTTGGTCTTCTTGCCCTGGTTATTGTCTGCAACCTCCTTCTTAATTTCATCCATGTCCAGTGGCTGAAGATCAGTATTGACCTGCCATGCACTACGAGAGTTGAGTATTAGCATTAATGGCAAAGGATACAACCCCCTCTGGATCGTCTGCTTCTTGCAAAAACTCACAATTCATTAGTGCCCAAGAACATGATTGGATACCGCCTATCTTTCGCGTTTTTCCCGCCTTCTAAGAAATCTTCGCGGTAGGTACCATCGATGCGCATGGCGCTCACAGGGCGCTTGACAAGAAGTGTTTCAGGCAACATCTCCTCGTCACAAACAATGACGGGCCATGGAGGAAATCCTCTCATTGCGACGAACCAGTATTCGCCAGGCTTGACATCCAGGCGAAGATCTGGCACGGACTTCTTCCGATTAAGATTCTTCTTCTTATGCTCTGGTACCCCAGCACCAGACTTGCGCTTCGCGCCTTTTTTGGACGAAGCTGTTGTACCATTGATAGGAGCGGTCCCTACGCGTCTAGCGTCAGCAACCCGAGCTTAACGAGTATGACATTTTTCAAGCAGGTGCAAACAGCTCTATGCTCCTGCGATAGCTTACCATATTCACCACCACTACCAGTATTATTTGTCTTTTGTGCTGCCGCGATCTCTTCGGAGGTGGCATGGGGCGAGGGGTTGGGCGCAGGCTTGGGGTCTGGTTGCGAATGGCTGATCAGCAAAGTTATTGACAAGGTCAACGTAGATATACTTACCGTCAGTAACCCCATCTACTTTGGATGGCTTACCATCGTTAGTGAGAGTGACTTGAACGGCGGCAGGCTCTGCAGAATCTTGGCCAGGACGCGTCGACTGCTCTAGCGCCTTCGGGGTGCCAGTAGGGGCTTGCGATATAGCCTGGTCTGCCATTTTGCGATGACCGGCTGGGTGTTGCACGGAGAGGCGACGCGTAAACTTCCCAGAGGGTCGCGAAAATCGATCAGGATGTGGGCGGCGCAGTGGTAGAGAAGGCGAAACGGTACCGTTGTGGGTCTTGTGGATGAGATGCGATGGAGTTGATGGATTAGAAGAGCTGGAGTTGACGAAGTGAGGTGGAAGTGGAGGAAGAAGCTACCCACCTGAATTCACGAAATCCTTAAAAAGCGAAAGCGACCCAGTCTTGGCGAGTTACGAGCACGTCACGTGGACAAGAGTGCCGGCCTGTGAATCGAACAACACTAATGCAGCAATAGCTTGGTGGGTGAAAGGAAGTTGACATAGTTGTAGTGAAGCGACTGGAAGCGTCTAGAGATGTCGTAGGGCTCAAAGAGTGAGGTTGTTTGGGTGCGTCGTGTCCGTTCATTCTGTGAGGGATCGGGCGCTAGCGCAGATATAAACGCATTGGCCGCCTCCGCCTCCGCCTCCGACAGATTCTTGCCACGGTGCGACGCCTAGAAGACCAGAGACAGAAGGTCCGAGGTTAAAAGTCGCAACGGAAGGCGTCGTCTGATGATGTGAGCGAGAATCGGTTTGTGATGACATTTTGAGAAACGAGCTTGACAACGACTGCCAATATGTACAACAACGGCTAGCGAGTAGCACACGACAAAATTACGGTCGCTAAATTTCAACGGTTTTGCTTGTCGGCGTCTCAACTCGAGGGCATTCGTATGGTGCATCCACAAAGTTAGAAAGCGAGAAAGAGGCATGCAGAAGAGGAGATAATTCGGTGAGCAACTGCGCGGGTGATGGCTGGTATGACTGCGAGCCTTCTTAAGTAAATATAAGGAGCAAGAGCGTATGAACGAGGATACGCGGTGAGAAGTGACTGTCGCAATTTTGTCAACCTGGCCTTGTTGAGATTGGTGTTTAAAAGCACTGCTAAGTCTGTTAGTTTGCATTGAAATATCACTGTGCTTTGAGAATAGGTCAAGAAGCTTACTTACAATTTGATCTCGAATCCGAATCATTCCCGCATGCGCGTCTAGGAAAATGTAAAATATTAAGACAGCTTCTGCATTTCGTAAACTAAGCAGGCTCAAGAAGAGCGTTGTGCTTGATATGTTATATTATGACGGTGAAGAGAGCAAGCTGTTCGTTGAGAGGCTAGGAGTTCTGCGATATCCAAAACTTGTTTATAGATATTCCGAGGTGGTAAATACCACAATCAGGCACTCCCCAGATATAGTCAATTGAAAAATGACAATTTTGTGACAAAGAAAAATCTCACGCTCGTAAGTAACAATATCAACCCGCTACGGCTAGAAAGTGGACGGTCTTTATATGCTCAAAAGGTTGTGCAGAGGAGATCAAACAGCGCGACCACTTACAGGGTAAATCCTAATCTCTCGTTCAGAGTGCTTACTCGTTATTTCAGTCTATTATATCCACTCTTAGCGGCGACATCTGCATGACCGTGCCTGTTCTCAAAGGAAACTGATAACCAGAGAGTGGCAAACCCACGCACTCCCACAAGAACGGAAGATATCAACTCAATCCGATAAATATACCTCTCCACTTATGTACGCCCCATCAAAGACTACTTTCCCCGCATTTAGCGAAGGTACTAACAGAAAGTGTATGATATCCCAAGTATAGTCCGAAATCATTCCCTCGTATTTCGATGCCGCGTAAATTTGATGGATGATGACAAGCGTAGCGTGGTTTTCACGCAGGAGTGAAAGAGGGTCCATTGATTTCGCAGTAACGGTGAGTATATGAGGAACGGTCGGTCAAACCTGATGACTTCGTCGTGTCAAGGAAAACGATATAAGGCGGTGGGAGACGTCTATCTCGTTAGTTCGAAGGATGAAGTGGATAAGTTTTCCATAATGATACTATCACAATGCTGTTAGTACAGTTTCAGCCGGTCTAGTAATATGTGTGTTTCTGAACGGTGTTCCAGTGCTGAAGCGCTGTGATAGAATGTTTGACGTAGGAACAGGAGGTTCGAGTACAAAGTGCTGGCGCTCACCACCGCTAAGGTCACGTGTAAGCCTAAGCTTATCTCCGTGGTAGAATTTTAGCCGAATTCAGTTAGATCAGCACGTGCTTAGCTACGGGGCAGGATACGCTCATATCTGCTCCCTATATTTTATATTTTAACAACGGAGCGTTTAAGAGCTTATAGGTGTCTGTTTAGTAATAACTAAAAGTTTTAGAATTAATTTTTATTCTTTCTTATAATTATAGTCTAACTATAATAAACATAGTACGCACGGTTTATTACCAAGTCAATAGGCAACTTCAAAAGTCAAGCAATCCGATAAACATTACTGAAGTATTTTATAACTCCCCTCCAAGATATACAGATTACCTTACCTAAGGCCATAGAATATCAAACATTACGACTTACCCACGAATAAGTAGTAAGGCACAGTTCGTTAAAATTTGGGGGGAACCTCAGTTGACTACAAGTTTTTTCTTGTTTCCTGCTACTTCTGACCAGAAAAACTTCCTATTGTTAGATTATTTATCGCGATAGCTGCCAAGATCACTCTCTCATGCTAATTGGTCCCATTCAACTTTTTCTGGGTGTTGTAACAGATATCATCCAATTTCAACTGCTTCCGAGGCGGGCCATGTGAAAAAGAATCGAAGCTATGAAGACAAAAGGTCAGGAGGATACCCTGAGCTACGAGTTCTGTTTGAAATAGAGGAAATGAGAGGTGTACCAACAGCAACTCCACCATTGGCTGAAACAGCTTAAAAATACGAACATATTACGAGCACGTTCCAAGAATAAGCAATAAGAAGAGCCTGGTATAATTGATTTGTACCACGTATGACCCGAAATGGTTTACTAGAAGATGATTTTTCCGTTTTCTCCTGAATAGTAAATTTGGGGTTCTCAGTTGGCGGTCTGTTGGCGGCCTTCTAACAGGAGGGCTGGATGCGCGACGATCTAACATTGACAGTAGTATCATTCAAAAGCGTTAGAAAACCGGATACATAATTGGCCAAACTTCCAACGTAACTAGCTCGTGCGTGAGGCGCTTAAAAGCCCCTACCCGTTCTTGGGGTCATAGGTCTTCTCACAGAGCCTTGAGTCGCCATCCTCTTAAGCGTAGCAGTCTTAGGCCTCCTCACTACGGGCCCATTCTCTTCCTGGGCGATTCGTTGCGCTTCACGTTCTTTATCCTCCGCCATTTTAGCCTCTAGCTCTGCTTTGCGATTGAACTCCATCTCCGTAACTCGCTTGTCGCGAGCTGAATAACCTTTCTCCTTTACTGAGTAGAAGACCGCGCCCAGATCAGCTAACCAGTGAGGATCGACTGAGGTAACACAAGACATGTACTCTTTTGAAGTTAAGATGAGCTCATGGTATACCACATAGTCCGGTAGATAACCTAGCCCATACAAAGCACTAGTGGGATGCAATTGCACCGTGACGCTCGTTCGCAGGTTTATGTACTCTCCGATGCCCTTGACCTTTGCGGCCTGGTGGTAATAACCGGAACAAATGCATTTCCTGATGGTATCCCAATCCGTCCCACAGCTTGTAAAAGTCATTTTGTGCATCTTCATAATGTCCTGGAGCTGATCACTGATTTCTTTTGCTCGCCTGAGGGCTTTGGGATGCAGGAAATGCTTAATACACCAGCTGTCGGAATAACCACTGATCTTCCATTGGGTGTACACATGCAAAAGCGTGAGATGGTCGGACTCCGGAACAAAGAACTTCTCCCTCGCTGCATCAGATTCTTCCTGGCGCTCCTTAGGGCGGTAAAAAACGCTTGGGACCGATAGCATTGATACAATTGTAAGCATCTCTTCACTGCAACCATATTCCTCTGATGTAATGATGAGTTTGGCTAACGATGGATCCATGGGAAACGCTGTCATAGTTTTCCCGAGTGATGTGAGGTCCCCAATGTTGTCGAGAGCTCCAAGAGCCCATAGGTCGAATAGCGAGGTGGTGATCGTGTCTTGAGGCGGAGGGTCAATAAAGTCAAAATCTAGCAGATCCTTTACACCGAGAGACTTAAGAAGGAGTACCGTATTTGCTAGATTCGTCCTCTGAATTTCGGGAATGGTTTGGATGTAGAATTCGTCCCGGAAAGCTCGTTCAGTGTAGAGATGAAAGCACTTCCCAGGGCCAGTTCGGCCAGCGCGGCCAGCCCTCTGAGATGCATTCGCCTGGGATATTGGAGTGATCTGCAAGGTATCCATTCCCATTCGTGGATTGTAGACTTTCAATTTCGAAAATCCTCCGTCGACAACATACATGATGCCATCAACGGTCAAACTCGTCTCAGCGATGTTAGTTGCAACGATGACCTTCCTCACACCAGGAGGAGCACGGTCAAAAATTTTCGCTTGCAGGTCAGCTGGCATCTGACTGTATATTGGGAGAATGCTAAGTTTGGGCGGATCGTTCAATAATTTCAGCCGTTCTGCAATAAGTTCGCAAGTAATCTCAATATCTTCCTGACCAGTCATGAAGACGAGAATATCTCCTGGTCCCTGAGACACATGAACAGCAAGCACCTGCTTCACCGCGCTGTCGACATAATCTTCACATGGAGAACGAGAGAACTGTATGTCTACCGGGAATGTTCGACCTGGTATAAAAAACTCAGGAGCTCCACCATAAAAGCGCGAAAATCGTTCGGCGTTCATTGTTGCTGATGTGACGATGAGCTTGAGGTCTCTGCGACGTGCTAGAACTTTCTTGATTAGGCCCATAAGGACGTCTGTATTCAACGCTCTTTCATGGGCTTCGTCCATGATGATACAGGAATACTTATCGAGATCAGGCTCGACTAATGACTCTCGGAGAAGTACACCATCGGTCATGTATTTGATAGCCGTTTCTTTACTAGTGTAATCTTCGAATCGAATAGCGTAACCTACCAGGCCGCCAAGTTTGACCTCCATCTCCTCGCTGACACGCTTTGCGACACTCATGGCCGCAACACGTCGAGGCTGTGTGCACCCGATCATTCCAGATTTGGCATAGCCATCTTCGTAAAGGAACTGTGTTAATTGAGTAGTTTTACCTGACCCAGTTTGACCCACAACGATGATGACTTGATTATCCCGGATAACCCGAAGAAGCTCTTCTCGAACAGCAAATGCAGGAAGATATTCACGCTGCTCCCTCAATGTCTTGTTTCTACTGAACGCGCTCTGGCCCTCGCTCTGTTTTAGATGCTCAGCAAATTTGCTACCTCCCTTCTTCTCTTCCTCCCCGGGTATAGGCGCCGCACTGTCACCATCGTCTTCCTTTATTCCCATTATATTGCCCAATGCGGTTCCGACGACGTTGGTGGCCTCCTGTGCTTGTTTTTGCCGTTCCCTCTGCTGTCTCCTCTCTTTGACCACCTTGCTGCCTTTCCGACTAAAGACAGCCATATCACTTTGTGGATCTCGAACGGCTGAGATAGGGTCGAGCTGTTTGGTAAAGACTTTACGTCCATCTAGGAATGGCGGTTTCAGATCGTGCACCAAGAGATGCACTCGAGTAGCCTCCTCATCATCTTCAAAATCACCATCGAAGTCTCGTCGTTGAGCAACCCCAGAAGTCAACATACGATTCGTTTCCCATGCGTCAACATCCTTTTGCTTCTGAACTGCTCTAGCATTCATGCGTCTGTTGTTTTTTTTTTCCGCCAAGGCAACCTCTCGCTGCTGGTCGAGCCAAGTACTGTCTGCTCCTCCGAAAGGATTATGTGTGTCATCTCCAAATGTGTGCCCATTTTCTTCGCCGCCATACCAGTCTCTGTCCAACGCCGCAGAGTCTTCTTCATGAACCATAGGTTCTGCTTCATCGAAAGACTTCTGATGAGGCGTTGAGGCGTAAGTGGATGATCTTGGCGTCTGCGCTCGAGAGGGAGAATGAGAGTCGCGATATTTTCCAGATACTTGCAGGGACCGTGACGTCCACGGTCGTGAAGGCACGGTAAAACGGTCGGAGTCGATTTTACGCCTTTTAGGGCTGTCTTCACCACCCATGCTGATGCTACAAGTGTCAGATATTTTGAAGTGCTATTTAGGATTCGGAATACTTATTTCTAGTCTAAACGGGCGAGAACCTGCGAGATGCATTTGCCAAGACCTACCAAATCGCTTACAGTCGTTTGCAAAAGATCGTTTAATCGCGCCAAGCTTTCTAACGGCCGGCATCGCACTCATCAAAACAATACCACCCCTATGGCCCTACCAATATAGCTTTATATTTTATAAATAGAGGCCTATTTTATAGCTCTATCCTAGGGCTACAAAATGAGCCCTTATTTAGATAAATTGGACTGATATTAGTAGAATTATATGGGGTGCTTTGTAACAGCTGTAAAACTTAACGTGGCTCACCCCCAAGCGAGACACCCCCCCAAACGAGACATATGCACCCAAATACATTTATATTAATAATTAAACCAACAACGCCTATATTCAAAAACTAAATAGCCTAAATTAAAGCGACTACGCTTCTTATTACAGAAGAAAACGGCTTGGAAGTTTCCGAGTACGTTATGGGCGTAATATTACACCTGGCGTTGGCCAATTAGATAGCTTACTACTACACTCTTCTGAAGCTCCTTTCTAGATTAGCTTATCACTAAAATCCTCCGCAGGCTGAGGATTACACTGAAAGACGTACGCAAAGGTTGCCCAGTCTTGATTATGTTTACTAGGGTTTAATACAGATCTAGTATATAAAGCAACGCCGAGCTCTGGTAGAGACGTCCCTTCCTTATACTCCTTTTAAGCTAACTTTTGGGCGGCGAGCTCTTGTTTTTCTAGGTCCTCTGCCTTTAGTCTATCGACGTCTTCCTGAGTAAGGACTCTGCCCTTGCTTAGGAGTCTCCTACTACTTTTCTTATCCATTTTGAATGCTTGAAACTTCTTATTCTCTTTTCTCTGTATATGCGTATTAGTTGCAAAGCCTATAGCAGCTTTAAATAGCTTTTTGAGACGTTGTTGAATGGGGGATTTAAGTATACCGTCTAGTTGCTTGGTAGTTGATTCGGCAATCTGATTTTGTAGAGACTGAAGGTCCTCTACCGTTTTGGGTGTCTTTAGTGTTTGAGGATTTGTATTCATAATTAATTATAGGCTTGCGGAGGGCCCTGCATTTAGTAGAGTCTTTAAAACAGCTGTAGGATTATATGGTAGAAGACCTATAGCTTTCCAGGCGTTGTAAATCGTCTCACAGGTAAACGCCTTTGTATGTGCCGTTGGGTAGAGCTTTATAAAATACTCTTTGTTCACCCCTGTATAGCTATATTAACAGAAGTTGTCTACTTCTTTGCTGTAGTAGTGTTAAAGAGGTCCAAAATAGCCTATATCTAGTGGCTGAAGCTTATGCGTTAAATAAGGCGGGAGAGCTACTAGGACGATCTTGCGTAATAGTGTATACTGGATAAACTGCTAGGTAAGGTGGCTTAAATAATTATCCATTAGAAGCATATAGTAGCTTTAAATATTACCCTCAGCGTCCTCCATAAGTTGTCTCGTGTATTTATTATAGTGTTTAATGTAGTATAGGCCCAACGAGTCGTCCGTTTAGCCATTAGTTAAGGTCGTATAGGCATATCTATAAAGGCGCTTATTGTGCTTAGTAATTTGATACTAAGTCTCCTAGTATTGCTACCCCTTCTAAATTAAGAACGGAGGTAGGTAAGAGCTATCAGCGGTAATTGTTTCTATAATAGAGACTAACTCTTAAGATCCCAGTTATTAAACGGTCCGATTCTTTAACCTCTCTCTACTATTCTTGCTAGAGACGATTATTTAAGCTATTGCTGCTTGGCCTAGCATAACCCCTTTCTCGTTAAAGTTGGCTATAAATTTTGAGTGCTTAATTAAATATTTATTTTATACGCTTTAAAAGAACTTAAACTAATTATAGATAATAACTGGATTATTATTCTAGGCCCTCTGGCAATCTAATTAATGACTTATAATAGTATAAAGCCTATGGTGTTGTATAAATTTTACCCCCTAGTGTTTGCCTATTACCCTACCTTCTGCTAAGAACGAGCTCGCTATTATAGGAAGCATATTAACCCTTATCGCAAGGCCCTAGGACTGATATTCGTGTATCTATTTAACAATTTGATCCTCCTAATAAGGATGCAGTAGCGTTTTATGAGCTAGGTGTTAAGGGAGACGCCCAGTAAGGTGATGCGCAACGGTAGAATGGGGTAATGCGCGAACGCTAGAGGCTTTGCAAATTAATGGCTCAACGCCTGATTTAATATCTTGTATAGCTTTTTGTATGGAGACTTCAGCTTCACAAGAACTTGACTGGGGAAGGGACATATTGATTTGTACAAGGAATTTCGGGTTTGGGTGTAATTTGGTAGGGGAAGAAGAAGAGCGCGTACAAACGCGTGTGTCTCGCTTGGGGGGTTGTCTCGCTTGGGGGTGAGCCACGTTAAATTGAGGCTCTACGCTGACTAATCCGACCTCTCTGACTCCAAAACAAGCACCCCCCATAACTCTACTAAAATAACCCTAAATTATATAAATAAGGGCTTATTTTATAGCCCTAGAATAGAGTTGTAAAATAGGTCTTTATTTATAAAATATAGAGCTATATTAGTGGGGCTAAAGGGGGTGTATTTTTTTAATGGGTGCGATGCCGGCTATAAGCAAGCTTGGCGCGATTAAACGATCTTTTGCAAACGACTGTAATGTTCGGTGTCATCCATTCATATGGAATTTTTTCTAGATTCAGCGCACCACATTCTGCTCCATTGAATACATTCTACCTTAGTCTTCGGCTGGAAGCAATGTCTATGATTACAGCTACTACCTGGGTTCCTCGTGGATTTGCGGCACCATTCCCTACAAAATATGTTTTCGACGAAGAAGAGTTTGAACGAATATCTAAGCTTGCCAAGCTGCAACTAGACGATGCTAAAGAGGACCTCCAGGAAGCGCAGAAAGAGAACCACGGAGACTCGAAAAAGGAAGGGCTGAATGGAAGTCAAAATGACAATCAGGACGCGCTGAAGTCCCATGAGTGAGCGCTTTTGACATCCTCGACTCAGTGGCAGTCGTTTGACTCTTCACAGTGAAATGGACGATGATCTTAAGGAGTACGACCTGGAGCACTATGATGACGACCAGAATCAGGAAGGAGAGGGTGACACAATGGCTATATTTGGTAATATAAAATCTTTGGTATATCACGAGTCAAACGCGGACGACCCGTACATTACAATGCAAGAACAGGGTGAAGACGACGATGAACGGGACGAACTACAGATTCTTGCAACGGATAATCTGGTATTAGCCGCCAGAATAGAAGACGGCGTAGCGCATCTGGAGGTGTATGTGTACGAGGATGAAGCGGATAATCTGTATGTTCATCACGACATTATGCTACCCGCAATCCCATTAGCGGTTGAATGGTTAGATTTACCAATTGGAAAGGCTGGTATTGACAAGGAAGGAAAGGGGAACTTTGTTGCAGTTGGGACGATGGACCCTGATATTGAGTTATGGGATCTCGACATTATCGACGGAATGTATCCAAACGCCATACTTGGACAATATTCAGAGGACTCAACCAAGTCAGATAAGCCAAAGAAGAAAAAGAAAAAGAAACCTAGGAAAGCCAACGACGACTATCACGTAGATGCTGTACTTTCCCTTGCAGCAAATCGCCATCACCGTAATCTTCTTGCTTCCTCTTCAGCGGATAAAACTGTGAAATTATGGGATTTGAATACTACAAAGTGCGCAAAATCGTATTTGTTTCATACTGACAAGGCTTGTTCGTTGGCGTGGCATCCGAAAGAATCTACAGTACTGCTCAGCGGCAGTTATGATTGCACAATAGTAGCTGCCGACATGCGAGCACCAGACGCAAGTTTGCCACGATGGGGTGTTGAAAGTGATGTGGAAACTGTAAAATGGGATCCACATGATTCGAATTTTTTCTACGCAAGTACCATGATCCCAACAACGTTGAACTTTATTAAGTAAAGCTTTCAGGTTTCAACGGAAAATGGAGTGGTCCACTATCATGATGCTCGCCTTGCACCCGCGAACCCATCAGACTCCAAGCCCATATGGACATTACAAGCGCATGACGAGTCCATATCATCGTTTGATGTAAATCCAGTTATACCTGGGTTCCTAGCAACCGGGTCGATAGACAAAGAAGTCAAGTTATGGAACATCCAGTCCAGCGGACCAAGCATGGTTGTGTCTCGAAATCTGGGAGTCGGTAAAGTTTTCTCAACTTCATTTGCTTCCGACCAAGAGGTGGGGTTCAGGTTAGCTGTCGCTGGTAGTCAGGGCTCTGTGCAAATTTGGGACACGTCCACCAACTCCGCAGTACGAGCAGCGTTTGCAAACAAAGTTTCACCGGTCCAAGGAGAAGTGAAAGAGCGCCTGGTAGGGCTACAAGAAGACAGTAGCGATTCCGACTCCGATGAGGAACAAGAGGCTAATAGCAGTGAAAATGCTGGACCAGATAGTTGGGAGTTAATGGAAGAGTAAATTAAGCTGTCTTTGGCTAGAAGTAGCTCTCAGTATTATATTAAAAGTGCACAATTTAATAATTTGGTCGAAATAAGCTAGAACGCAAAGGTCTCGGACGCTGTCGCTGACAACAGTAGATCAATATAACAGATAGACTAGGCTTTGTTATGCTGCACCTTGGATGTGAAACGTTGACAATTACGTCATTCTGTTGCGCCTTGCCGACGAAGAAGATGCGTATACGCATGGAGAGGCAAACATAAGCATTCTTTAAACATCAAACTTACCCTGTCCGTACGGTCGTGTACAAAAACGGCCGGAAAGCCTGAGCATGAAGACGTCTCTAGGTGGTAAAATGTAAGCCCTGAAATGTTCTGAAACAGAGGTAACGGACAGGAGGCATTAACGGAATATGCGGGCTGGTAGGAAAGTACACACTGCGGGCCAAATATATCTGAGGAGCAGCACAAGTGTATGACATAGCTACATTATAGAATAGAACGTCAGCTCCTCCCGCATCCTCTGCACAGAGTCCGAAGTCAACATCACCCTTGTCCTGAGCTTGCAATAATTGCTTGGTCTCTCACAACCAGACATCCTGTCACGTGGATGGAATTATCAAGAGATACAATGTAGGCGTGCGCGTCCACGGGATGAGTATGAGGAAGATGTCTTGTAGCAGCGCCGTTCTATAGTGACGCCGTTTCATTCCAGTTGAAACGGCGCGTCTCTGCCTCTGGAGCACAGCACGCCCTGCCAGGGACCCCGACAAGTTCTGTGACATGTTGGCGCCGGGCTTGCAGCTGAGAACACATAATTGGTACAGCGGGAATGGCGAGATGTGCTCTGACCTCTTTCCGGTCTTTGCTAGGCACACACACGGCTGGCCATTCCTTGACTCAACCCAAATTCCGCCAGCTTTTCTCTCCTGCAGCCCGCTCTCCTTCTGACCCTCCCTTCAATTCCACCCTCCTTTTGTTCTGCGTAACCTTCACTGCAGCATCGCTCTCTGTCGCGGCCTGGTTGTTCGCTCCTTACGACAGCTGGACTCCCTTCCATTCTTTTCGGCGCTCTTTTTCTTCACACCCTCCTTTGTCCACTCGCACGGCTGCTAGTCAGCGGTACAAATCCGTAACCCAGCTCATTCATCACTCTCCGTCGGACTTCGTCAGCAGGTCGCCATATCCTTCTTCTAGTACTTTCGTAGGTAGATCGGTATCACACGCGACAGTTTCGCCATCATACAGCACGTAACACGGTCGGAGCTACAGCGACTGAGCCCAGCACTAAGAACAAAACCGGCTGCACCCTACCCTCTATCCCAGCGCCTTCGAAACACAGGCATTCAATTACCGTCAAGTCTATTAGCACGCGTTGCGCGGTACTCCAATCGACTGCTAGTCTTCCGTGCGCTTTGGTCGCCAATTTATCCGCGGCTATCCCGCACTCTTTTCCCGGCAGAACGCGATTGTTCCTCAGCGGCCCTTCCGCCGCATATTTGACGCATTTGCATTTCCGTCTAATTATCTTTGGGAACCTTCAGCATGTCGCTTGCTAGAGCCATGACCCGGCGCATGAGACGTGCAGAAATACCTTCGTCACCACCGACTCGGGCGTCAAGCATGAGAGATTCCAACCAACGCATCGATCGAAACAGAATCTCGTCTCCTGTAGCTTTATTATCGACGACAAATATGCTGTCCTACAATGCACCCGATATCGCAACCATGCGCCATGCATCTTCGTCTTCATCGTCTACGTTGTCTCACAGTTCAGCTGAAGAATCGGACCATACCTTGTCCTCAAATAGGTCGCGAGAAACTCTCACCGATGCTTCTTCCGTTGATTCCTCACCAACTTCGCCTGAGCCAAATCATCTCTCCTGCTACTTTCCAGCCACTCAACCGCCTCGCCGATCTGCCTCATCGGGAAATCTCTTTCGTAAATCCGAGTTGACGGAGAAGGTCCCAGAAGTTCCTGAACGGGCAGTATCCCACAGCAGGCGCGCTCATGAGCGTGTTGCGCACAAGCGATCGCTCCAGAACATGAAGCCTCCGAGCAGTCTTCACATGAGAGAACAAAAGTCTTCTCGTGAACACCGGACATCTTTCGACATGTTTAAGAGTACGATTGAAGAGGGCCATCCGTTTGGCAAAGAACTAGAACAGCTAAATGAAGTTGTAGAAGAATTCGGAGGCGTAGTTATGGACGTTGAGATGGAAGAAGACATTGCGAGCATGAGTCAAAAGGGCCTGGCGAAACTGCACGTAACGGATTACTTAGATGAAATCCAACCACTCTACAGTGGTCTGTTCGAAAGCCGATACCTTTCGATGCCAACAGCGTGGATATAAGCCTGATTCGCATCCAAGAGAGACTGGCTCTCTCATATCCGGCAGATTGATTAAATACACTGGGTCATTTTTCTTGTGCATACTTCACATTAATTTTCTCTCAACATTCACTACGTTCTTTTGGGTCTGGTTCGCGGTGAATTGAGTTTTTAAACGACGAGTGGAATGGCTGGTGGAGAGCGAGATTTCTGGGGGCATTTGTCTCCCGTCCACTCATTGACGATGATATATGTGATGGTGTGTAGAGATGTTTGGGTTGCGTCGTCGAGAGAGATCTAAACGGATATCTAGCCTGCACTGTTTTTTAGTTGCTTAAAAAACTAATGCTATCTTCAGAATTAAATACTTATCGGCTTATATGCTTCTATAATCGCCCCTAATGACCCCTCAGCTCAATGAGCATGAAAAACCTCTACGAGTTCCACCTCCTTCGTATGGTACTTGGACCTTACATAATATCGCTTTCAAGTGTCCCATATTCTTGCCTACTCCATCTCATTATCATTATGGGTTTTAACTGGCAGGCATCTAAAAATCCTGCTACGATTATAAGAGACCGCTCGAATCAGATTAAGAAACGTACTCTAAAGGAAGGCACCCGTGCGCGAACACCATAACCAAAACAACGCGTATATCTATAGAATTCAATCATCAAATACACCACCTCCATACCTTCTATCAGGGCAGTGAATAGGCTAGCATGGAATATGTGAATAAGAGGCTCTATGAGGAAGAATCTAAGGGGCTCGATGGCCCGAAAAAGACATCTACAAGGTGGCCTGTGCATTGTCACGTGATCTACCACGTGTACGTCGCCTAGCTCAAAGAGACTGCCCAAGTACCAACCCATATCCCTTTTATAGGGTTTATTGGATAAACTCCTTAAATGCTCTTAATTCGTCTTTAGTTTATAAATTGGAAAGAACCTTAAACTTATTTCTAGTTCTAGTTCTATCTTATAATTCTATACTATATATTTTACCAACTTCTGACTTTCTAGGCTTTACAGTTTTTTACTATATTTATGGTATTTCTTTAATATATAACTTAAGCCTTACTTAGTCCCTTTATATATTGCTCTAACTTAATACTATACTATCTTAGTTGCTTATCGCATCTTACGGCGTTAAGTATCTCTAATATTAACCTAACCTATAATCCAATCAATCTTTAGGTTATATTCCTATAACTACAGCATTTCTAATACTGCCTTATCTTGCCCTAATGGTAGGATATTAAAAGATATTATAATTGGTCTTCCTTTAATGGTTAACTAGATAGGTCCTATTTTAAGATTAATAATGCCGTCTTTATAGGCTATTAGATCTCCTAAAATTATTACTAATAGATATAGATGTTTCTTCAGTCTGTATAGTAGCCCTATCCTTTTTACTACTGCTAGTAATATATAGTTTCTTATTGCCCCGCTATTTATTAATGCTTTAAATTTTTAATCTTGCTAATCTACTTATAGATTTAGTGTTAGGTGAAACCTAAGTAGATAGTTATATAGCCGCAAGGTATAAGCAACCCTAAGGCGACCTAGGGGTGACTCGCCTATAAGGCATGTGCGCTATATATACCTAGGGAAAACCCTTCCTTACCTCGCATATAGACTCCTTCTTTTCCCTTAAAAATTTGTCTATCTATATAATATACTCTATAATTCTATTATTAAGCTCCCTATCCACATCCTTACCTTATATTTAAATCCTTACCAATCCCCTTAGGAGGATAGCTGGTTTAATTTTTCTATAATGCTTCTAAAAAGAAAACCGACGCCTATACCTAATGGTAATATACTAATAATATAACTACTAAACGCCTTAGGATCTAGTATAGACAAAACCGCTAGAAATATACTAGTAGAATCTAAGCTACCTTCTAAACCTTAAAATAATTAGCTACCTGTAAACACTAGAGACTAGTTTAACTTATATACCTAGGCTTAATAGGAGCTTAGTAAGATTACTAGTATTCTACTAAATATTACTAATATAAAGGAGCTAGATAAGCTAGCTAAGAAAATAGCTAACTTACGGAGTATTATTAACTTAATAAAGCCCTTCCGTTGCCTCTTTAGTAAAGAGTATAAGTTATATAGTAAACGTATACGCTAAATAAATCTCAACGCCCTGGTTAAGAATTAGCGGTACTACTTAGCAGCATTTTAACTGCTGGATCGCCGCAGTTAAGAACCAATTTAAGGTTAATAACGCTAATTATAACTATAAGCGACGCACACGCTAGGCCATTAAAGGTCTTATAAAAGAAAAGATAATTGCCTAACTAGTTTATTGCTAGTTAGGCACTAAGAATAAAGGTTCTTTACTATAAGATAAGTTTAAGACTATAGTCTAAAACCAGATTAGAAACCCTATAGTAAGATGCTTTAATAACGCTACTATATACTATACGGCTGTTATAAAGGAGAACTAGAGGTTTAACGTCTTTTTAGCCTATATATATAGTTTAGAGGACCTCTTCTTATATACCCCTTTTATTAATCCTAAGCAATAGGTAGACTTTTAGTTCTTATATCTCCCAGCCTACCTATAAGTAGAGCTCTTCTGCCAGAACTTTACCTAATAGGTAAGAACTGCTAAGGACCTCTTCAACGAATTCCGCTATATAGAGTAATTGCTTAATACTATAAAGCTCGCGGAAGATCGCGGAAGTAGTAATAGTAAATTATTGCGTATAAAGCGTAGTTATAGTATAGGCTCTATAGAATTAGGTTTAGGGAACAGAACCTAAAAAAGGTAATACTTTTTTTAAGTAAACTCCTAGAGAGACTACTTAAAAAATAGATGGCTTAGAGGACCCCTTAGACGCCAATAGTATACACACAAGTTAAAAGAGACCTGTAGGTAACCACTATAAAAAACACTAGAAGTAAGCTAGTAAAGATAAGTTAGGCTAGCTTTTGGAAAACCTAAAGCCCTAATAGCGTATCTCTCTTAACTATAACTAGGGCCTAATATAGAAGGAGAGAAGAAATATATTATAGTATATGTTATAATAGATACACCCTAGGGTAAAGTCCGCCTATATTGCTTATATAATAATAGGTACTAAATTAACCTTATTAACTAAGATATTGTCTATAGGTTTAACCTGCCTATAAGCTACGCACTATGTTTATATAAACCTATTATACATTTCCTTAATAATAACTAGATAATAATCTAGGATGCTTATAATCTAATGGTTACCACTAGCAACTCCTAGGGTAACCCTCGCACTATTAGCCCCCAAACCTTTTAGGGTGGCTTATTTAATAGTTATAATATAGTTCTTAGATAGGATTGGCTTATAAAAACAGATCTATTAATTAGCTTTTATTCTAGACAATTTGTCTAGGGTGCTTTGGACCCTAAACGCCTTTAGATAGTCACCCTTAATATACTCCTAGTAGATATTAAGGCTGGCAAAATAGTCTATTCGCTATAGCTAGAAGACTCCTTTTTTATGCTAGTTATAAACATAATAAAGGACCTATTATTACTGGCAGTAAGTACTTATATAGACCCTCTAAATATAGAGATACCGGTTATAAATATAATAAAGGACCTATTATTACTAGCAGTAAGTACCTATAAAGACCCTCTAGTGCTAGCGTAGATTACCTATACTTAAGGGGGAGGTAATTAAAACCCTAAAACTATTAAATATACTATAGTAGAGCTATATGCACTTTTAGTGCAAGCATACCTGCAAAATATATATTAGCTATACCTATCTCTTTACTAGCTTCTAGAAGCATACTACTATACAATAGTTGCTTTAACCTCTATAGGCTCTAACCTACTAGACGCATATAAAGAAGAGATTAATATTTTCTTTAATGGGTTGGCAAGTATACTACCTTAGAACTCTAAGTATAACTATACAATTAACTTAAAAGAAGGTAAGATGCTACTATAGATGCCTATCTATAACCTTTTATAGAAAGAGTTATAGATCTTACAGAAGTACCTAAAGAGTACTCTTAAGAAGGGCTGGATTAGGCCCAAGCAAGTTGCCTACTAGAGTACCTATCCTCTTTATACCAAAAGTAGAAGATATAATATGGCTATGCGTTAACTATAGACGCCTAAATAAGATTCTAATTAAAAACCAGTACCCCCTACTGCTAGTTGGCGAACTCTTTAATAGGCTTAGCTATACGAAGATATTTATAAAGCTAGATCTTTGTAATATATACTATAGGATTTATATTAAAAAGGAAGATAAATAAAAGACCGCATTTAAGATACGCTATAGTCACTTTAATTACTTAGTAATGCCCTTTAGTTTTACTAACGCCTCTATAACTTTATAGAGCTATATTTAAAAGGCTCTAGGGACCCTATTAGATACTATCTATATGGTTTACCTAGATAACATTCTTATCTACTTAAATAATAAGAATAAGCACATTAAATATGTTAAGTAGGCACTGTAACAGCTCCGCGCTTAGGGCCTATATACTAAACTATTAAAATGCATCTTTTATATTAAGAACGTTAAGTTTCTAGGCTTTATTGTTATACCTAATAGTATTATATTATAGGACGTAGGGCAATAGCTATAGAGCGTATGTATTCAAGGAGTCTACAAGACGTTATACGATTGATCGTAAGGGTTAAAGGCGTAAGGAGGTGATATACTTACGCGTTAGCTGACATAAGCTGTATATAAAGTGTGCGTAAGAGCACGGGGCTCTCCTATAGAGGCCCCTGCGATAGGGTTCTATAATACTATCCCTCCTCCTATAGAGGCGGAGCTTTAGTGACGCTATAGTTACTATATATATATAAAAGGGACACTTAAGGTATAGAGAAGAAAAAAAAGGGGGTATTACTAAAGGCTTAGGACAACGTTATATAATAAGGCTTGGCACCTAAGAATCCAACTAATTAAACAACTTTAACCGTCAGTTAAAGTTCCTAGACATCTTTATAATTTTCGGTTATATAATCGCACTTTGCTATTATATAATAGCAATCTACGGCAATCTAATAGCATTTTAATAGTAACTTGCCCTTATATAGCAATATATAACGGTTTAACTCTATAAGGGTTCCTATAGGGGATTAGGCACGAAATCTCTACTTAGGCCCAGTTTCTATAGATTTATATAGTAAAAGTCGCTAATTAGATCCTTTATATTTTAGAAGTCTTCCTATAGTTACTATTCTAGCTAATCTATATTAAATCTTATATAGATAGCTCTGTAGTAAAGCCGCCGTCCTCTACCTTTACTAAAGTATTTAGAGTTAATAATTTGTTTAATAGTCCACTCCTTATAGTTCTTATCTTTGTTCTTATCTCAAATTAGTATTAGTAGGGGTTTAGGCTATATCTATCCTAATAAGGGGTTAGGTTAGTAAAGGTATAGTAGCTATAGGTAGAATATAGGCTATATCCTATAGGTGGCTAGAGTAGGTAGAAGCTCTAGCTTATATACGGCTGCCCTATTAATAACTTATTTAATTAGATAGGGGCCAAGGTTCTTATAATTAAGTAACTTTATAGGCCTCTATATAAAGATATTATGTACATCTAGCTATACCTAGTTACCAACATGTATTTCCAGTAGTGGCGTTCTATAATAGTTAGTACAACCAGATTTTTGGGGACTTTTAGAGCTCTTGCTGCACCCGGCCCAAAAAGACCAAACCAACCAAAAGAACCCTGAAAAACACCCTGATAATCCCCTAAGATGCATGTATTACAGGGGAGGCACAGGTGGAACGACGGTGGTACGCAGTCGCGCGCAACCGCCAGACCCATACCTAATAATGGCCCCCCACAATAACAACAAGGACGGGCAAATACCACACTAGAAAGCAGAAATACCCTAATTAAGAAGGTATTTGACAAAATATAAAGCCTATTAGACGCGTCTAGTATCCGGAACTATGGGGGAGCATCTATTAGCCATTACAAACTAATATAGCTAGTAGAATGGCTCTAGTCTAGCAAACCTTAGGCGCCCCTCTAGTAAACCCTTAATTAAATCCTCTAACAGCTAAATAAAATCAAAGATAAATAAAAACCCCCCTAATAGGCGAACCGCACCTGGGCCGCCATAGCTATGCTCCTATAGCACAGGGAACCTACCCCCCTAAAGATAATAACTGGGCATACAATTACAATATAACCAAATATAGAAAAGGTAAAGGAACTTAGGGGACAATCAGAAACAGAAGTTCTTATAAAGATTTACAAGGAGGTCCACAACGCCGTTACAGTCCAACACCTTAGGAGTGGAGACATTAGAGTCACCCTAAAGGACTAATAGGCAAAGGAACGGGCCATAAGGGTAGGGGATAGGCTAGGAGAGCGTATTGGTATAAAAGTGCTTTATAAAGATTACCTAGTTAAAGTCCTGTCAGTTCCCATAAGCCTTAGGGTAGAAAGGGGACGCCAGGTGGACAATATAGCAACTATATAGGAGATAGTAAAACAAACGGAACACCTTATACTAGGACTTGTAATTACCTAAATCTAATAGCTTTAACAGGAAAATATAAACCAAGCATATAATAAGAATAATAAGAGGATATAAAGGGCGCTAGAGACTTACTAGGGAAACAATAAATAAACGCATAGCTCCCTTATTGTCAGCGTATATATACTAGGAATGCAAAAACTTTTTATCCAAAAAGGAATAATTATAAATGGCCTTATATACAACACAAGGCTCTATAACCACAGACTACGCCTAGAACAATATTACTGCTATATATAATAGGGACACACCCAATCCATATACACAGCACAGGTGTGCTGCGGCTACTATGCAGGCCCCTATAATATAAGACAATGTATAAATTAAGACTAAATAAAATACGCAAACTGTTACCGAAGCACATATAAGGCGTAGGAGAGAGAAGACTACATTAAATATAGGAGACGGAAGGAAAGGGCTTAATAGCTATAGGAATAACTACACACCAGGTTATATAAATAGAAATAATAGGCAATAAGCTAGGGGGATATAGGTGTCTTCCCAGCGTTTCCTACCTTTAATACTGGGGGGCTAAGCTAGCTATACCAAGCCTTAACGGGCTAAAAGTAACGCCGTGTAACATTACCAGACCAAATAGGGACATAAGGGATATATAAAACACAAGGGAGAGAACGCCTAGTAGAAAGACCCCTATAGATAGCTATAGCAAGTTTAAAGCCGGGACAATTAAGAATTAGATTTAACACGGTAAATATAACACACGCAGCTAGCTTATAAGGGGCATATAGCCAACCAGCAAGAATAGGGGAAGAACTGGAGGCAATAACAAACTTAGATTTAGAAAGGCTAGTAGAAACATAAAATATAGAAATAGAAAGCTCTATATAAAATAAGTAGTAGCTAGGGAGCAAACACAGGAGACGGAAGTTCTGAATATTTTAGAGAAAGTAGAAACGGAAGAAGTAAGGAGTAAAGGAAAGGCAAAGGACCCCCACTAGGGGTCCGCCACTTAACCATTATATAGTATAACTGCGGCAATACGAACCACTGTCTAGTAAGGCCCCTACTAGACAGTCTAGACCTAGAGAAACACTATATTCTTACCATATAAGAGCCGTATTACAATACCTATATATAATTAATATACTGCCCCTAAGGATTCCAGCTCCTGTATAAACCAAAAGCAGCCATATATGTATGCTTTATAATTAGCAAAAATATCAGCCTTACCTTATGGTCATAGTAGGCAGTTAACCTAGATATTGCAGTTATAACCATTTAGATATATAGGGGACTAATATAAATCATTAATGTCTATAACCCTAGGGTCAAAGGGGTAGCATAGACAGAGAATATTATATCTATAATAAGCTTGCTAGAAACTAAACACACAGAGTCTATCCTACTAGAAGACATAAACCTCTACCACCTATAGTAGGGGGGTATCTATATTGCTGCCAATTAATAGGTAGAGTGCCTACTAAGAGCTATAGATAACGGGGGCCTTAAGCTAGCTACCCCCCTAGGTGCAATTATATGGCAATAGGGCACCGCCAAAAGTACAATTAACCTTACAATTATAGACGAAAACCTATACCAGAGACTTAAAAGGTGCTCCCCTAAAGAAGAATAAGCACTTACCTTAGACTATATCCCTATCTAGATATAACTAGATTTGGACATTAAGGCGCAACTAAATGGTAAAAGATACGCAATAAGGAAGCTTAACATAGATAGCTTCCTTAATACAATTAAATAATAACTCTAAGACCTAGAAGAAATCCACCCAATACTAAATAAGCGAGGCTTATTAGCTACCCCTAAGGAAATTAATTAAAAACTAGAAAGGATCCAGGCAGTAATTAAAAGTAGGCTAAAAGAGTACTACCCAGTTTCAAAACCAGGCCCCTATACGCGACACGCATGGTCTATATAGTGCGCGGCCCTTATAGCCGGCCAACGATGAGCAAGGAGGAAATATATAAGCAGCCACAATTCTAAGGACAAGAGATAATATAAAGACATAAAAAACCAGCTAAAGAATACCCTAAGAAAAGAAGCAAGGAATAACTAGAGATGGTTTATAAATAAATATACTACTAACCTAAGTCTCCCCTATAACAAGGGCCTTTAGACCATAGCAAAATAGGTAAAGAAAAAGGCGGGACGCCTAGTAGAAGATCCACACCTACTACCCCTATAAAGAGTAGGCAAACCATAGGCTATAAGCAATAATAACAAGAAGGCAAAGATCCTTATAGAAAGATTTTTCCCTTAACCGGCTCTAGCAGACCTTAGCAACATCACCGGTAAAACACTAGTGACTTACCTAAGGGTCGACAGCGACATAACAACTAAAGAAATAGCCAGAACTATTAGCCGCCTCTTAAACAACACAGCACTAGGACTAGATGGGTGTCACGGAACGCCGCCGCAGGAGCCTCTATAGGAGACTCCCTAGCGGAACCCCATGCCCTCGCGTACGCTTCGCGTACAGCTTACATTAGCTATATATAGTATATCACCTTCCTACGCCCTCGATCCTTACAATCGGTTACGCAACGTCTTATAGACTCCTTAAATATATATGCTCTATAGCCATTGCCCCCGTCCCGTGACATTACGTTGCGCCTTTTTTTTTTACCACCGACACCTAGCCTATAACCAATTCTACGTCTCTATGATACTGCAGGCGCTGCCAGAAGCAGCGTGTCTACAAGCAACCTCTGCACTATAATAGTAAGACGATATTCCTTATAAGCCACTATGTTAAGCCTAAAGAGCAACCTAATACTTTGACCTAACCTACGACGCCAATTAATCCTAGGAGAATTCAATTTATTAACCCTAGCCTTAACCCCTAAGGGCAAGCCTAGCGGCTTAGAAGAGTTATAACTATAAGTACCCCTGAGTACCTAGCACCACCTTAAAGACAATAAGAGTTAACCAGCCTAGCAGAATAGGTACACCCCTATTAGTATAGGTGGCCACAGCAATAACCTTAACAAGATAGACACTAGTAACATCTTATCCTTTATTAATTATACAGCCACAGAAAAGCAACTAGAAGGGCAGCTACCTATTAAGATTAAAATACAAGACGCTAAAATATTTATATAAATAGTAGTATAAGAACCTAACAAATACTACCACCTTCTATAGAACTACCACCTAAAGCTTATATAAGCTAAACTGCGTGCTGCCTAAGATTATAATATTATCCAAGACTTATAAGCTAGTGAGGCACTTGCTAATAACACACGCTAAGAGACTAAAGATGACCTCCATATATCTAAGCACGATGTTTAACGATTAAAGAAAGCTAAGATTATACTTATTGCCCAGGTTACTAAGAAGGAGGGCATAATTAAATACCTATAGTCTTAGCTTAACAAGCACATCCGTAATAATGCTAAGCACCTCCCTACTACGTACTATACTACCTAAGTCCCTATGCCTCCGGCAACCTCACCCACCTAATACTTAGCCAAAAGTCAGCGTCAAGTAGCTTTACCTAATAGGGACAACCCCTATAACAGCAACCGAACTTAAGCCACAATTATAGGGTCTAATATATAATACCCCAATCCCTTAGTCTTTTAGGGAGACCACAAAGAATACAGCCACTAAAAGATATAAATCCGCAAAAAACTAACCTAGAGTGCCTACCTTTTTCCTAGGGAGGATACTAAGATTGGTTACATTATTAGGCGTACAAAGGGTACCCTATTTAACAGACTCTTCGCCTAATAGGAGACCAATAGCCCCTAAAAGTAGCAGTCCCACTATAAAGTCCTTAATAATCTTAACCTAATATATCGCGACCACAACCTAGTAGCCACCAGTTAAGCCAAACTACGCGCCCTAAAGATAAGTCCTACTAAGTCATTTAACAAGTTCTATATTAAGTTCTAGAAATACACTAGAGTCCTCTCCTAAGACGACGCTAAAGACCAGAAAGACCTCCTTAAAAAGGTCACCTATTGTCTTAGTCACGCTGCCGCTAGTTACAATTATAATAACATTTACAGCATAGTGGCAGCCCTACAGAAAATTAAACGATGGCTAAATTAGATCTCTACTGCTAACCCTTACCTAAAGGCTCCTATATAAAAGCCCTCCGGACCAACTATACCTATATACACTAGGTTACTAATGCCTACTACTAATACTATTACCAGAGCCAATATTAACCTCTCCATTCCAACCTTCCTATATAAACTCCTAGACAGAGAGCGTAAGCTACTTTAAAAGCTAGGGCGCTGCTATAGATACCATTAAGAAGGCTGTTATTATAAAAACCCAAACTACCTAATAGCTAGGTTTAATAATCGCCGCCTAACACCTAACTTTATACCTTAAACACCAAATACCTCGCTATACACCATTACTGTACAAGATAAAGAAGCAGCAGCAGCAGAAGTAGTAGGAAATACTTAGTCCTAGCCCTAAGTCACAAGCTAGGACACCCTAACAATAGAGGGATCTATATATCGGCCTACTTAATAGATGACTTAGTAAGAATAAACGGACAGAAATAGATAGTTTTACCTATAATAGGAATAACTACTAAAAAATAATATAAAGACCGTTCCATAATTAACTACAGAGCTACTAATAAATTTGTAGATACCTAATTTATATATAAACATAACCTACTAACCTTACCCCTTACCAAAGCCCGCGCCCTACAACTTGCTAACCGTAATTATACTACATAAAAGATTACTTATATAGCATAACTCTACCTAGATATAAATGGATACTAAGAAGAGCTCTAGGCCTATATTACACCACTTACCAATTACCCTATTATCCTTAAAATAAACTGGCTTAAGTAGCATAACCCTATTATTAACTGGAAGAAAAGAGAAGTAACCTTTAACTCTAACTACTACAGAGAGACCTACCTAGGGCATAGCCTAGCTGCCTCTACCTACTCCCTAGGATATTAACCCAAAGAACCTCTAATTACACCACCCATAACTAACTGTTACTATATTGGTGCCGCAGCCTTCTATCACATAGTATAAAGGAAGAGCTAGGTTGTTACAGCAGCCTCCCACTCACAGCTATATAAACTTAATAAAGAACAGGATCACGTCCTCTATAGCAATAGGATAGATCTAGTAGACCTCTTAGAGGATAACACGCCTATAAAACTTAATAAACTCTTAACCTTAGACTTTAAGAAGTTTATAAAGCTTAAAAAGGGACTTACTAATAAGAAACTCCGCAAGCTCCTCCCTAAGAGGTACCATAACTTTATTAACATATACTTATAAAAGGGCGTAGATATACTCCCCCCACATTAACCTAATAACTATGCCATTAACATTAAATAAGGAAAAATGCTACTTTATAAGAGACCCTATCTAATGTTAAAAGATAAACTTCTAGTTATAAAAAAGTATATTAACGAGCACCTCAACAAAGGGTTCATTTGTCCTAGTATATTACCAACAGCCGCCCCTATCCTTCTCGCTAAGAAGCCTAGAGGAGGTATTTAATTCTACGTTAACTATAGAGAACTTAACACTATTATAATTAAGAACTAATACCTAGTACCGCTTATACATAAGACCCTTAAGCAGCTTAGTTAAGCCAAAATCTATACTAAGCTCAATATTATTGCCGCCTTTAACCATCTCCAAATATAGGAAGGCGATGAATGGAAAACCATATTTATATTGCGCTTTAGCCAATTTAAATATACCGTTATACCCTTTAGTATATACAACGGTCTAGGCACCTTCTAAAGCTATATTAATAACGCCTTATAGGACTACCTTAACAACTTCTGCTCGGCGTACCTAGACAATATACTTATTTATAGTAATAACCCTTCTAAGCATACTAAGCACGTTTAAAAGGTCCTACAGCGCCTTAGGGAAGTAGGACTCCATATTAATTTAAAGAAGTGCGAATTCTTAGTTACAGAAGTAAAATACCTTAGACTAATTGTTACTACTAAGGGTATCCATATAGACCCCAAGAAGGTACACATAATTACTAAATAGCAAGCCCCTAACTGCATTAAGGATATATAAGCCTTCCTTAGTTTTGCCAACTTCTATTAGAAATTTATATACAACTTCTTAGGCGTAGTAGCACCACTTACAGCAATAATGTGAATGAAGGGCCTTTCTGTAAAAGGAAGAAAAACGTACCTACGCTTTACCTAGACGCCTAACTGCGAGAAGGCGTTCTAAGACCTTAAAAATGCCTTTACTAAAGCACCTATCCTAGCTCACTTTACACTAGGACGATAACTCTATCTTAAAACCAACTCCTTAGACCACGTTAACGCAGGCATCCTTTCCTAGATAGGCAATAACGGTCTCCTCTACCTAGTTACATTCTACTCGTCTAAGCTTATACTATAAGAGTATAACTACAAGATCTATAACAAAGAACTCCTTATAATTATATAAGCGTTTAAAGAATTCTAACCAGAACTTTCCTTAGCAGAACCCAACTAGCCAACTAAAGTCCTTATAGATTATTACAACCTTAAATACTTTATAACCATAAAGCAGCTAAACTAACGCTAAGCACATTAAAACGAGTTTCTCTCTAGTTTTAACTTTAAAATTATATATAGGCCGGGAGTATAAGGCACAAAACCTAATAGCCTAACACGCCGCTTACAAGATCTTCCTTAGTTAGAGGACAACCCCTATAATCAATTCCAATAGCAGATAATCCTAAAAGCAAGGAACCTAGCCCCTAGCATACTACCTATAACAGAACCATCCGTACCTCAGCTTTACGCTATAGACTTAGAGCCGCCCCCTAAAATTAACAAGCTTATTACTGCTGTATATAATATCTCTATTAACCCGTTATTACACCAACTTATTACTACAAAAACTACTAGCGCCCGCAAGCCACCTACTAGCCTCCAAAACTTAGGCCAAATTAATATAGTAGCCTTAGAAGTAAAGGAGAACAGACTCTACTATAGAGGCTATCTATTTATCCCCAATTTAGAAGACCTATAATAGCAACTAATCTAAATGGCCTATAACCTCTAGTTAAGCGGTTACCCAGGTAGAGGAGGAACTTATAAACTTCTTAGCCAATACTACTTCTAGCCTAAGATAATAGACTTAGTTAAACGCTTTATAAGCGCCTACTACAGCTATAAGCGCGTCAAGGCCTTTCGCACTAAGTACTAAGGACTACTACACCCACTACCAATCCCTATACGGCGGTGGGCAGATATAGCTATAGACTTTATTACTAACCTACCACCCTATAAATGGCATAGTTATACCTATAAGAACATCCTAATAATAATATGCTGACTTATAAAGGAATGTTACTATATCCCAACCAAAGGCATAGCCGTTAATAATATTACAGACGCTTTTCTTTACAAAGTCTACCGACTATATAGGATACCTAACTCCATTACGTCTAACTAGGGCACATAATTTAACTCCAACCTATAGAGACGGATCTGTTAATATCTTAGTATCTCCATTAAGATATCTATATCCTTCCACCACAAGACTGTGGGATAGCCAAAAAACGCCAACGCTAGTATAAAGGTGTACTTATAATAGGTCGTTGCCTACAGCTAGGACAACTAGGTAGATTACCTTCTACTAGGCAAGTTTATAGCTAATAACCACGTCTTAGCCACTATAGGACTTACTCCGTTCTTTATAAATAAGGGTTATTACCCCTAATCTAGCATAGAGCCACTAGAACCTATTAATAAGAAACTGCCATATAGAAAACGCCTTAAGATGCTACTTGCTAACCAGTATACAGACCATATAAAAAATCTACTTAACTACTGCAGGGGAGAAATGGCCTGGGCTTAAGCAAAGCAGGCCTACTTTGCTAACTGTTATAGAACGCCACCACCAGAGATGCGTGTTGGCGACTAGGTATGGCTAGATATACGCAATATCTCTACACAGAGGCCTATGAAGTTACTTAATTATAAGAACCTCGGCCCCTATTAGATCAAACAAGTTATTAATAGGGGAGCTGTATATAAGCTAGAGCTCCCGCCGGCCCTAGCTACCCGTAGGATATAGCCTATATTTTACCTATAGCTACTATACCTTTATTAGCCTAACCCCTTACCAGGACAGATATAGCCTAAACCCCCACTAGTACTAATTTAAGATAAGAACAAAGACAAGAACTACAAGGAGTAGACTATTAAACGAATTATTAACTCTAAATACTTTAGCAAAGGCAGAGGACGGCGGCTCTACTACAGAGCTATCTATATAGGATTTAACATAGATTAGCCAGAATGGCAACTATAGGAAGACTTTAAAAATGTAAAGGACCTAATTAGCGACTTTTACTATGCGAATCCACAGAAACTGGGCCTAAGCAGAGATTTCATGCCTAATCCTCTATGGGAGCCCTTATAGAGTTTAATTGTTATATACTACTATATAAGGGCAAATTGCCGTTAGATTGCCGCAGATTGCTATTATATAACTAAAAAATCGTTAAGATGTCTAGGAACTTCAACCGCCGGTTAAAGTTATCTAATTGGTTAAATTCTTGGGTGCTAAGCCTTATTACGCGATGTCGCTGCGGACTGTAAAGATGTTAGTTTAGTTTACCGCCTTCTACTAAGCTAATAGTGATTTTCTATCCCGGGGATGGAAAATCCTAATTGGTCCATTTAACGATTAGAGCTGGCAGAACTCCATACCACTAACCCCTTTAGCGTTATTTCTTTTCCTTCTCTATGCCTTAAGCGTTCCTTTTATATATATATAGTAACCACAGCGTCGCCGGAGCTCCGCCTCTATAAGAGGGGGGGTAGTGTTACAGAACGCCGCCGCAGGAGCCTCCATAGGAGACTCCCTAGCGGAACCCCATACCCTCGCGTACGCTTCGCGTACAGCTTACGTCAGCCACGCGTAGTATATCACCTTCCTACGCCCTCAATCCTTACGATCGATTGCGTAACGTTTTGTAGACTCCTCGAATACATACGCTTTATAGTCATTGCCTCTGTCCCGTAACAATGGGATTCTAAACAAAGCCCTAAAGACCTATGGACCACTTATAGCACCTTAGCTTACAGATATAGCCAGAGCATGCTTTACAATAGGCTACTACCCACGACTTAAAAGATCTATGATAACGGTTGTCTTACAAAAAGAAGGTAAAGTAGACTACTTAATCCCAGGAAGCTACCGCCCTATTGCCTTAGAAAACACCCTAAGCAAGATCTTAGAAAAGGTTATAGCGGACCATATAGTAAATATGGTAGAGGAACACGCCCTACTACCACAAAGCTAAATAGGGGCAAGAAAGAATCGCTTAACGCTATTAGCACTTACACTACTCGCTACTACCATTAAAACTGCATGGGCTATGCAAAAGGACTTTATA
>Ga0307507_10002270_pt1 | contig 40951 bp, 8 predicted proteins | sample 7_EM_MG_FD_207223 | JGI IMG/M metagenome (GOLD analysis project Ga0307507, IMG submission 207223) | Populus trichocarpa ectomycorrhiza microbial communities from riparian zone in the Pacific Northwest, United States - 7_EM | ecosystem: Host-associated > Plants > Roots > Unclassified | place... | reverse complement strand
ATATACTACGCGTAGCTAACGTAAGCTATACGCGAAGCGTACGCGAGGGCACGGGGTTCCGCTAGGGAGTCTCCTGTAGAGGCTCCTACGGCGGCGTTCCGTGACACTACCCCCCCTCTTATAGAGGCGGAGCTCCGGCGACGCTGTGGTTACTATATACATATAGAAGGAACGCTTAAGGCATAGAGAAGAGAAAGAGATAATGCTAAAGGGGTTAATGGTGTGGAGTTCTACTAGCTCTAATTATTAAATAGACCAATTAGGATTTTCCATCCCTGGGATAAAAAATCGCTATTGGCTTAGTGGAAGGTGGTAAGCTAAACTAACATCTTTGCAGTCGCGGTAATATTACGTAATGAGGCTTGGCACCCAAGAATTTAACTAATTAGAGAACTTTAACCGCTGGTTAAAATTCCTAGATACCTTAACAATTTTCTAGTTATATAATGGCAATCTACAGCAATCTAACGGCAATTTGCCCTTACGTGGTAGTATATAACGGTTGAACTCTATAAGGGTTCCTATAGAGGATTAGGCACGAAATCTCTGCTTAGGCCTGGTTTCTATGGGTTCGCGTAGTAAAAGTCGCTGATTAGGTCCTTTGCATTTTTAAAGTCTTTCTATAGTTACCATTCTGGCTAATCTATGTCAAATCCTGCGTAGATAGCTCTATAGTAGAGCCACCGTCCTCTGCCTTTGCCAAAGTATTTAGAGTTAATGATTTGTTTAATGGTCCACTCCTTATAGCTCTCGTCTTCGTTCTTATCTTAGATTAATACTGGTGGGGGTTTAGGCTGTATCTATCCCAGTAAGGGGTTAGGCTAGTAAAGGTATAGTAGCTATAGGTGAAATACAGGCTATATCCCGTAGGTGGCTAGGGCAGGCGGGAGCTCTAGCTTATATACGGCTCCCCTATTAATGACTTATTTAATCTAATAGGGGCCGAGATTTTTATAATTAAGTGACTTTATAGGCCTCTATATAGAGATATTGCGTGTATCTAGCTATACTTAGTCGCCAACATATATCTCCGGTGGTGGCGTTCTATAACAGTCGGCGAAGTAGGCCTGCTTTGCTTAAGCCCAGGCCATTTCTCCTCTATAGTAGTTAAGTAGATTTTTCATGCGGTCTACATACTGGTCGGTAAGTAGTATCTTAAGGCGTTTTCCATATGGCAGTTTCTTATTAATAGGTTCTAGTGGCTCTATACCAGATTAGGGGTGATAACCCTTATTTGTAAAGAACAAAGTAAGTCCTATAGTGGCTAAGACGTGGTTATTGGCTACAAACTCGCCTAGTAGGAGGTGATCTACCCAGTTATCCTAGCCGTAGGCAACGACCTGTCATAAGTACGCCTTTATACTGGCGTTGGCGTTTTCTAGCTATCCCGCAGTCTCATAGTAGAAGGATATAGACATCTTAATAGAGATACTAAGACGTTAATAGATCCGTCTCTATAGGTCGGAGTTAAATTGCGTGCCCTGGTCGGACGTAATGGAGTTAGGTATCCTATATAGTTAATAGACTTTACGAAGAAAAGCCTCTGCGACGTCGTTAACGGCTATACCTTCGGTTAGGACGTAGTGACGTTCCTTTATAAGTCAGTATATTATTATTAGGATGTTCTTATAGGTACGACCGTGCTGTTTATAGGGTAGTAGGTTAGTAACAAAGTCTATAGCTATATCTACCCACCGCCATATAGGGATTGGTAGCGGGTGCAGTAGTCCTTAGTACTTAGTGCGAAAGGCCTTAGCGCGCTTATAACCGTAGTAGGCGCTTATAAAGCGTTCAACTAAGTCTATTATCTTAGGCCAGAAGTAGTATTAACTAAGGAGTTTATAAGTTCCTTCTCTACCTAGGTAACCGCTTAACCGGAGGTTATAGGCTATCTGGATTAGTTGCTATTATAGGTCTTCTAAATTAGGGACGAATAGATGGCCTCTATAGTAGAGTCTGTTCTCCTTTACTTCTAAGGCTACTATATTAATTTAGCCTAAGTTTCGGAGGCTAGTAGGCGGCTTACAGACGCTAGCAGTTTTCGCGGTAATAAGTTAGTATAATAGCGGGTTAATAGAGATGTTATATATAGCAGTAATAAGCTTGTCAATTTCAGGGGGCGGCTTTAAGTCCGTAGCGTAAAGCTAAGATACAGATAGTTCTGTTATAGGTAGTATGCTAGGGGCCAGGTTCCTTGCTTTTAGGACTATCTACTATTAGAACTAATTACAGGGGTCGTTCTCTAACTAAGGAAGATCTTACAAGCGGCGTATTAGGCTATTAGGTTTTGTGCCTTATACTCCTAGCCTATATATAATTTTAAAGTTAAAACTAGAGAGGAACTCGTTCTAGCGTGCTTAGCGTCAGTTTAGTTGCTTTATAGTCATAAAGTACTTAAGGTTACGATAATCCGTAAGGACTTTAGTTGGCTGGTTGGGTTCTGCTAAAAAGAGTTCTAGTTAGAATTCTTTAAACGCTTATATAATTACAAGGAGTTCTTTATCATAGATCTTATAGTTACACTCTTATAGTGTAAGCTTAAACAAGTAGAATGTAACTAGGTGGAGGAGACCGTTATTACCTATCTAGGAGAGGATGCCTGCGTTAACATAGTCTAAGGAGTTAGTTTTAAAATAGAGTTGTCATCCTAGTATAAAGTGAGCTAGGATAGGTGCTTTAGTAAAGGCATTTTTAAGGTCTTAGAACGCCTTCTTGTAGTTAGGCATCTAGGTAAAGCGTAGGTACGCTTTTCTTTCTTTTATAGAAAGGCCCTTCGTTTATATTATTGCTGTAAATGGTGCTACTACGCCTAAGAAGTTGTATATAAATTTCTAATAGAAGTTGGCGAAACTAAGGAAGGCTTATACGTCCTTAATACAGCTAGGGGCTTACTATTTGGTAATTATACATACCTTCTTGGGGTCTATATAGACACCCTTAGTAGTGACAATTAGTCTAAGGTATTTTACTTCTATAACTAAGAATTTGCACTTCTTTAGATTAATATAGAGTCCTACTTCCCTAAGGCGCTATAGGACCTTTTAAACGTGCTTAGTATACTTAAAAGGGTCATTGCTATAAATAAGTATGTCGTCTAGGTACGCCAAGTAGAAGTCATTAAGGTCGTCCCGTAAGGCGTTATTAATATAGCTTTAGAAGGTGCCTGGGCCGTTATATACGCCGAAGGGCATAATAGTATATTTGAATTGGCTAAAGCGCGATACAAATGCGGTTTTCCATTCGTTACCTTCCTGTATTCGGAGATAGTTAAAGGCAGCAATAATATCAAGCTTGGTATAGATTTTGGCTTGACTAAGCCGCTTAAGGGTCTCACGTATAAGCGATACTATGTATTAGTTCTTAATTATAATAGCGTTAAGTCCTCTATAGTTAACGCAAAATCAGATACCTCCTCCTAGCTTCTTAGCGAGAAGGATAGGGGCAGCTGCTAGTAATATACTAGGACGAATAAACCCTTTGTCAAGGTGCTTGTTAATATACTTTTTTACAACTAGAAGTTTATCTTTTAACATTAGGTAAAGTCTCTTATAAGGTGGTATTTTTCCTTGTTTAATGTTAATGGCATAGTCATTAGGTCAATGTGGAGGAAGTATATCTACGCCCTTTTATAAGCATATATTAATAAAGTTATAGTACCTCTTAGGGAGGAGCTTGCGGAGTTCCTTATTAGTAAGTCCCTTTTTAAGCTTTATAAACTTCTTAAAGTCTAAGGTTAAGAGTTTATTAAGTTCTATAGGCGTATTGTCCTCTAGGAGGTCTATTAGGTCTATCCTATTATTATAGAGGACGTGATCCTATTCTTTATTAAGTTTATATAGCCGTAAGCGGGAGGCTGCTATAACAACCCAGCTCTTCCTTCGTGCTATATAATAGAAGGCTGCGGCACTAACATAGTAACAGTTAGTTGTGGGTGGTATAATCAGAGGTTCTTTAGGTTAATATCCTAGGGAGTAGGTAGAGGCGGCTAGGCTATGCCCTAGGCAGGTCTCTCTACAGTAGTTAGAGTTAAAGGTCACTTCTCTTTTCTTCCAGTCAATAATGGGGTTGTGCTGCTTAAGCCAGTTTATTCTAAGGATAATAGGGTAATTGGCAAGTAGTGTAACATAGGCCCAAAGCTCTTCTTGGTGTCCGTTCATGTCTAGGTAGAGTTATGCCATATAAGTAATCTTTTATACAGTACAACTACCGTCAGCAAGTTGTAGGGCGCGGGCTTTAGTAAGGGGTAAGGTCAGTAGGTTATGTTTACGTATAAATTAGGTATCTACAAATTTATTAATAACTCTGCAGTTAATTATAGAACGGTCTTTATATTATTTTTTAGCAGTTGTTCCTTTTATAGGTAAAACTATCTATTTCCGTCTATCCATTCTTACTAAGTTATCTATTAAGTAGGTCAATATATAGATCCCTCCATTATTAGGGTGTCCTAGCTCGCGACTTAGGGCTGGGACTAAGCATTTCCCGCTACTACCGCTGCTGCCGCTTCTTCATCTTGTACGGTAACAGTGCGTAGCAAGGTATTCGGTATTCAAGGTATAAAGTTAGGTATTAGGCGGCGATTACCAAACCTAGCTATTAGGCAGTTTGGGTTTTCGCGATAATAGCCTTCTTAACGGCATCTATAGCAGCACCCTAGCTTCTAAAGTAGCTCACACTCTCCGTCTAGGAGTTTACGTGGGAAGGTTAGTATAGAGAGGTTAATATTAGCTCCGGTAATAGTATTAATAGTAGGCGTCAGTAACCTAGTGTATATAGGTATAGTTAGCCCAGAGGGCTTTTATATCAGAGCCTTTGGGCAAGGGTTAGCAGTAGAGATCTAATTTAGCCGTTGTTTAATCTTCTATAGGGCTGCCACCATGCTATACATATTATTATAATTATAACTAGCGGCAGCGTAACTAAGGCAATAGGTAACTTTTTTAAGGAGATCTTTCTGGTCTTCAGCGTTATCTTAGGAGAGAACTCTAGTGTATTTTTAGAACTTAACATAGAACTCATTAAATAACTCAGTAGGACTTATCTTTAGGGGGCGCGTAGTTTGGCTTAACTAGTGGCCACTAGGTTGTGGTCGCGATACATTAGGTTAAGGTTATTAAGGACTTCTTAGTAGGACTACCACTTCTAGGGGCTATTAGTCTCCCATTAGGCAAAGAGTCTGTTAAATAGGGTGCCCTTTATACGCCTAATAATATAACCAATTTTAGTATCCTCCTTAGGAAAAAGGTAGGCGCTCTAGGTTAGTTTCTTGCAGATTTACATTTTTCCAGTGGCTATATTCCTTGCGGTCTCCCTAAAAGACTAGTATTACGGACGCTTTAAGTACGGTGTTACGACTACTTGGAGAAGAGTCGGCGGAAGCTAGTTGGTTAATATAGGCACAGTCCAGGATGGAGCCGGTAGAGCTATATAACGAGGAATGATAACCAAGATCACATAACGTGCTCTGTAAGGTCTATGAGGTCTATAAGGTCTGTTATATACCTCACATACCTTACGTACCTCACATACAAGAGAGGATTTCTTAGGAGTATGGTTGTATATTTAAAGGACCTTAGTCCCTACCGTAGATAGTTTTCTCCTTGTAGTAAATCTCAGAAAATAATTAGAGTTAATCTATTAGGCAACTACTCCACTAGTTATTATTATATTGTTAATTTATTCTTACCTATATACCCAGCCTAATAATAGGACCCACCGTAGTTTCTGCTACAAGGTTCCATTACACATTCGCTACTAAGGTTATGGTATTAAACAAGATCAAACAATATGCCACCTAAAGCACTAGTTATAACGGCGTTGATGGCAGCCACAACCTTAGGGCTAGGTGATACTAGTATAGACAATAGGGACTCTTAAGTGGTTATACAAGGTTAGTTATAGGAAATGGTTAATCACTTATAAGATAATAGTAGGATACTTAAAGAACGCATTAATGGAATTAAAGCAGCGAAAATTAAGCTACCTTTAGTTAAACGGTTCTTAGGAAAGAAGTTAAGGCTTAAGGGATTTCTAGCATAGATGTACTTTAAGGTAATGCAGGAAGGAGCGAAGTTAGTAATATTATTAGATTAAGTAGCCTATACAGAATTGTTCCTAATAGGGAGGGCACTTAAGTGGTTTAAACTATACCTTACGGAAATATAGGCTAATGGCATAATAACTACTAACCAGGACGTGCGGTATATATTTACCAGTTAGAACGGGTTTGCAGAACAACTAACACAGATATTTAAAAATTTAAAGGCCACAACCATAGTGAAACAAAAGCTTTAGAACTTAGTACAACATACTTTAGCAATTAAGTATATAACATAGTTTTAAACACTAGCCACACAGGTTAAGTGAAATAATAGGGCGCTTATAGTATAGTATAAATAGGGACTTAAGGCTAAAGTCTAGGACGCAATTATCCTAATAGAAGATGCGGATACTCTAAGAGAGTTAATAGACCAATTAATAAAGATTAATAATAGGATCTATTAAAGGGAATAAGCTAAGAAAGGGTAAGACAGAGTTCCATAGTTATATAAGGCGCAGAGTACGCAATAATAGGTATAGAGTTAAAAACTATAGAATAGCGCAGAGCTAATAGACTTAAGCGGTACTAAAGAAACCTAAAGATAGGAAAAGAAACTATAGAAACCTAGAGGTTAAGGATTAAGTAATTAAAGAACCTAGGAATAGAGGCTAAACCAAAAATCTTAGTAGCAGAAGACGTTTAGGCGGACTCTATAGTAAGAAAAATAGTTTAAAGATAGGGCTTATATAAATTGCGGAAAACAAGGTTATTTCGCTAGAGACTATAGAGGTGGTTAGAGTAACTATATAGTAAAGGGAACTAGGCTAATAGACGGCACATATATATAGGGGGACGATAGTGCACTATAAGGAACAAAAGAATGTTTAATTAATAGTTTTATATATTATTATAATAACACATGCCAAATTTATAAGGACGCTAAGTACGGCACAAGCTATTAGCTATAGGAGCTATTATTATCTAAGTTTAGAGGAACTAATAAACTAGCTTATAGATTGGATATTAAGGACGATAAATTTAATATAGGCGAAGCATTTACCAATAATAAGGTAATAAAGGCAGCTTACTAGGAGCATGCAGACCTTAAAGAAGTTAAAACAGAAGTAGAAACTAAGACCATTATAAAATAGGGTTTAGTAACGGATAATATAACACCATTAAATACAATTTCCATCACTTTACAAGATAATAGGAGTAATATTTAGAAGAAACTAAGCAAGTAAACAACTGCTAATACTAGCTTATTACTTAATAAAGGTAAAAGGCCACAGGCTTAAGATTCTTAAGAAGAGATATAAGAAGCTTAAGATTCTTAAGATAAGATAAAACATACCTAAGGACCCACAACGGATAAAAACCAATGGGAAAAAGTAGCGACTTAGTTTAGTAATAAACGAATAAGTATAGGACGTAAGTTTAAGAACTACAAGTTTAGGGAACAAATAAGAACGTTAGTAATCCTAGGTAAATATAGTATTTAGCCTAAAGATTAAACAGTTAATACCAGGATTAAAAAGTAAGACGACTACAAAGATTTAGCTATAAGACGCAGAAAATAAGAAACTATGGATAAGTTTAGGACAAGAATTATTACATAGCAAGAGTAAAAGCTAGATAAAAGGTCAGCTATACTAGGTTATATAAGGGACAGAGCACCTATATAAAGAGTTATTAATAGGCCAAGTGCAGGGATATCTAGGGTAAAATAGTTAGACAAATTAGAATAAGAAAAGGATCTAGATATCCTAACCAGGTTTAAAAAAAGACATACTAAAGGATATTATAATACAGCAATAATAAGGTACTTTCTAATAGATAGACCATATACACTAAACTAGTTATATGGAAAGTGGTATAGGCAACAACATAACAACAAATAGGAAGATTTCTATATATAGCTAGATAAAAAAGTTGTCTAAGACTAACCTATTACAGAAAAACACATAAGTTACATTAAAGGAGCATTAATTATAATATTAAAAAACCTAGAAGAAGGATCTAGGGACTAGAAAAGTAAGCGATAAATTTTAGTACCCATAATAGAGATACCAGTAGTTAGGTCAACCAGGTATAGGTTTAAACTTAAAAATAAAAATAAACTAAGAGTTAACCCAAACCATATAGCGTATTATACACTATTATGGATAGCTTATATGGATAATATATATAACATATATAAAGCACCAAAAGACAAGAACCGGAAGTACCCAGTAAGGATATATTAGGCACTAGAGGAAAAGCGGTTTAGGAATGCTAAGTATATATATAAATAGCACCTAGTGGAAGTACAAGGTTAAGGGGACTTAATACTTTAACCAGGAAGATTCCTTACGGAAGAATATCTAGATAGATAATAGTAGTAGGAGTACCTAAAGAACACTTATCTATAGTATATAGAGGAAAAGAAACAAACTAAGTATTAGCCTAAGTTAGACTAAGTATAGGCAGGATCTAGTAGCTAATAGTTAGGAAAAGGGGAGGCATATAAAACTAAAGGGAACTAGTATTAGAGCCTTAAATCCTTAAAGGAATTCAAGGTTACTACCTAAATTTATAAGCTAAATAGCAAGATTAACAGTTTAAAGCGTTGGTAGATAGTAGAGTAACTAGAAACCACATATTACCAAAAGCAGTGGAAAAAATAGGGTTATTATACAGATAAAAAGAACACCTATATCCACTTACAATAATTTTAGGAGATTAGATAGCCTATAGAGGAGGTATTATTAACCTTAAAACAGGACCTATTTAGTTAACTATTAAAGAAAGACTAGTTAGAATGTCTTTTAATATCCTACTATTAGGACAGGACAAGGCGATACTAGGAATACCTTAGTTATAGGAGTATAATCTAAAGATTAATTGGGTTATAGGTTAGGTTAATATTAAGAATACTTAATAGCGTAAAGTGCAATAGTAAACCAAGTTGGTATAGTACTAAGTTAGAGCGATATATAAAGAGACTAAGCAAAGCTTAAATTATATACCAAAGAGATACCACAAGTATAGTAAAAAATTATGGTCACTAGAAAGTAAAAAGCTGTTAGAGCATACAGTATAGGACTATAAGATAGAATTAGAAGAGGGAATAAGTCCAAAGTTCTTTCTAATCTATAAGCTTACTAAAACAGAATTAGTAGCACTTAAGGAGTTTATCCAGGAGAACTTATATAAGGGATACATTAGACTATTATAGTTATTAGTAAGATATCTAGTACTATTTATCCCAAAGAAAAACGGAAAACTTAGGATGTATATAGACTATAGACAGTTAAATAGTATTACTAAAAAGGATAGGTATCCTTTACCCTTAATTAGCGAAATCTAAGATAGGATAGGTAACGTAAAGATCTTTATAAAGATAGATCTAAGATGGGCATACCATTAGATTAGGATTAAGGAAGGCGACAAATAGAAAGCAGCCTTTAGGTCAAAGGAAGGACTATATAAACCATTAGTTATACAGTTTAGGCTTATAAACGTACTAGTAACATTCTAGAAGCGAATTAATAGTATATTAAGAGAATACCTAGATAAGTTTATTATAGTATACCTTAACAATATTATTATCTACTTAGAGAATAAGAAAGAACATAGAGAACACGTTAAATAGGTCTTAAAGAGACTATAAGAAGAACAGATGCTAGTAGTAATTAAGAAATGCAAGTTCTTCACAGTAAAGACTAATTTTGTAGGATTTATTATTAAACTAGGGAAAATTAGTATAGACCCAAAGAAAGTTAAAGCTATAGTAAGTTGGCAAGAACTAGAGAATATTACGCAGTTAAATTTATTTCTAGGGTTTTGTAACTACTATAGGAGGTTTATAGCATAATGGTTAAAAAGTATCAAGCCATTTATAAGGCTAATAAAGAAAGAGGAACCATAGGTTTAGAGTAGCAAATAGAAGGAGCTATTCTAGGAACTTAAAGAGTTATTTACCTAAGAACTAGTCCTTAAGATCTATTAACCAAAGTTAGAAACAGTTATTAAAATAGACGTATTAGACTTTATACTAGGAGCATATTTACTATAAAAGTATTAGGACGCATAGCATCTAGTAACATACTATAGTTAGAAGATAATACTACTAGAGTTAAACTATAACATCTATAACAAGGAGTTGTTAGGTATAGTTATAGTACTTAAGAAATAGAGAGCATTTTTACAAGGTATAAAGAAACCATTTATGGTTAAGACGGACTATAAAAACCTTATAGGATTCCTAACAACAAAGGAACTTAACTAAAGACAGGTTAGATGGGCGGAAATGCTTATAGAATACTATTTCGAAATTTAGTATACCAAGGGTATAGATAATACACAAGCAGACGCTCTAAGTAGAAAGGCTAAACTATAAAGTAACAAAAAGCTATTAGGAGCTTTATTATAAAGGGATTAAGACAGATTAATTAGGTATAACTATTTAAAGATTATAGCAACCAAAGAAAGCTAGATCCATAAATTACCAGAAAGTAATTAAATATAGAAAATCTAAGAAGCATAGGTAGAGGATCTAGACTTAGAGCAATACAAAAATAGAAAAGTAACATATATGCCTAAGTCTATTATAGAAGAGTTTGTTAAGGAATTCCACAAGGGAATAACACAAGGACATAATAGAGCTACAGGCTTAGTATTAAGGCTTTAAGAGGAGTACATTATTTAGGAAATCTAGGGGCTAGCAAGACAAGTTATAAGGGAATATCTAAATTGCCAAAGAAATAAACTAACGAGGCATAAGCTGTATAGAGGGCTATACCCTATTAAAACACCAGGAAGACCATGGGAAGTTATATTATAGGACTTTATTGTTAAGTTACTAAAGTTAAGAGATCCTATTATAGGACAAAATTATAACGCGATCTTAGTAATAGTAGATAAGCTAATAAAGTGGGAATACTTTATAGCATGCACTAAAGAAATATCAGTAGAAGATGTTGCTAGAATCTATATAAAGGAAGTATTTGTAAGATATAGAGTACTAAATAAGATTATATTAGACAGAGATCTAAGATTTATAGTAGCATTTTAGGAAGTATTTCTGGCAGAATAAGGAGTTTGCGTAGTAATATCTACAGCGTATTATCCGCAGATAGATAGATAAATGGAAAGACTAAACTAGATACTAGAACAGTATCTAAGGCATTATATTAATTACACACAGAATAATTAGGTATTGTTATTACCAGTTATATAGTTTATATACAATACAACACTACAAAAAGGAATGGGGATATTACTATTTAAGGCAAATTATGGATACGAACTAAGAACGTCATTATTACTATATTAAGCAAAAAAGACAAGTAGCACAGCTAAATAAAGAATGGAGATGTTAATAAATCTTTATAAAGACCTTAAGGAAATAGCTAAACTAGTACAAGAACGAATAAAAAGGTACTACAACGCTAAGAGATCTAAGGGACCAGATCTTAAGGAGGGAGATAAAGTGTGGCTACTATATAAAAATTTTAAGAGTTAACAACTAAGCAAGAAGTTAGACTATATTAGACTAGGACCTTTTAAAATTAAGTAAAGGATTTTATTAGTTATATATAAGTTAAACCTACTAGCCAAAATAAAGATCTACCCTATATAATATATCGCAATGCTAGAGCTAGTATACAGAAATGTTAAGCCACTAGTCTATAAGGCAGATATATATAGAGGATAAAAGGAAGACAAATAGCAAGTTTTAAAGATTATTAGTTATAAGAATATAGATAATAAAACATAGTATAAAGTAAAGTAGATAGGCTATAATAAGACTACCTAGGAACCACTAAGCAACCTAGAGAACGCTATAGGAAAGATAAAGGAGTATCAGAAGAAAGCAGGTTAGGGAGCATTAAAAAAGAATTACCAAAGAATAAGTTACCTAAGGGGGACCTAAGAGGAGCAATTGCTAAGCTACTTGGAGTTGTTTCCCTTATAGGAGGAGAGCTAGTTCTTTTATTACCTAGCTTATTAAGACCCTGTTAAACAAGCCTCTACTCCTTAGAATGGACCTTCTTACGCACTTTCTTAAGACGAAGAAGACAGGTAGAGGCCGATAGATAGGCTTTAAGGGCACGCTATTAAGTAGCTATAGCCTCCTACTTTACTTCCTGCAAATAACAAAGTTTATCCAAGGCGCTTAAGAGCTTACCATTAAGTTTTATAGTGGTAGATTAAACATGAGACCCTATAACAAGTTACTTAGGGAACTCAAAGACTGTTAAGAGTTATAGGACGCGCATATTTAGCGTTAGAAACCAAACAAACGTCGCACAGCAATTGAACGTTTAACTTAGTATACTCTAAGTAGGAAGAGGGTTGCTAGGACGAAGGACTTACTAGCGTAACACACACTAACCCCTCTTTTGCACAATAAGAATATGGAGACGGCATAACTTTACCAAGCGATAGTATGGCAGCTATAATATAGGTACGTCATTAGAACGAAGAAGAAGAAGATACTTTAGGCATAATAAGTAAGGATATTAACCAGATTAATTAGACGGACATTACACCTCTAGTAGACAACTTAGAGATATTAGGAATCTTTAAGGACGAAGATAAAGAGAAGGGAGATAATATTACGGACGCTTTAAGTACAGTGTTACAACTACTTAGAGAAGAGTCAGCGGAAGCTAGTTGGTTAATACAGGCACGGTCCAAAATAGAGCCGGTAGAGCCATGTGACAAGAAATGATAACCGAGGTCATGTGATGTGCTCTATAAGGTCTATAAGGTCTATAAGGTCTGTTATGTACCTCATATACCTTACATACCTCACATACAAGAGAGGATTTCTTAGGAGTATGGTTGTATATTTAAAGGACCTTAGTCCCTACTGTAGATAGTTCTCTCCTTGTAGTAAATCTCAGAAAATAATTAGAGTTAATCTATTAGGCAACCACTCCACCAGTTGTTATTACATTATTGATTTGTTCTTACCTACATACCTAGCCCAATAACAGGACCCACCGTAGTTCCTGCTACAAGGTTCCATTATAACTAGGGGGTTAGGGTATCGTATATTAGACCCCACAATTATAGCTTAAGTTTGGTTACCATTATAGGAGCCATCTCTAGTAAGTAAAGCTGCCGGGGGCGTAGAGACTTAGGTAGTATAGTGCGTAGTAGGGGGGTGCTCAGCATTGTTACGGATGTGCTCATTAAGCTAAGACTATAGGTATTTAATTATGCCCTCCTTTTTAGTAACTTTAGCAATAAGTATAATCTTAGCTTTCTTTAATCGTTGGATATTACGCTTAGATATACAGAGGTTGTCTTCAGTCTCTTAGCGTATGTTATTAGCAAGTGCCTTACTAGCTTATAAGTCTTAGATAATATCGTGATCCTAGGCAGTACGCAATTCAGCTTATATAAGCTTTAGGTGGTAGTTCTATAGAAGGCGGTAGTATTTATTAGGTTCTTATGCTACCATTTATACAAATATTTCAGCATCCCGTATTTTGATCTTAATGGGTAGCTGCCCTTCTGGCTGCTTTTCCATAGCTATATAATCAATAAAGGATAAGACGTCGCCAGTGTCTATCTTATTAAGGTCATTGCTGTGGCCACCTATATTAATGGGGGTGTACCCATCCTACTAGGCTAATTGACTCTTATCATCTTTAAGGTGGTACTGGGTACTCAGGGGTACTTATAGTTATAGCTCTTTTAAGCCGCTAGGCTTACCCTTAGGGGTTAAGGCTAGAATTAATAAATTAAATTCTCCTAGGATTAATTGGCGTCGTAGGTTAGGTTAGGGTACTGGGTTGCTCTTTAGGCTTAATATAGTGGCTAGTAAGGAATATCGTCTTACTATTATAGTGCGGAGGTTATTCGTAGGCACGCTACTTCTGGCAGCGCTTGTAGTATCATAGGGACGTAAAATTGGTCGTAGGCTAGGTGTTAGTAGTAGAAAAAAGGCGCAACGTAATGTTACGGGGCGGAGGCAGTGGCTACAAAACGTATGTATTTAAGGAGTCTACAAGACGTTGCGCGATCGATCGTAAGGATCGAAGGCGTAGGAAGGTGATATACTACGCGTAGCTGACGTAAGCTATACGCAAAGCGTACGCGAGGGCACAGAGTTCCGCTAGGGAGTCTCCTATAGAGGCTCCTGCGGCGGCGTTCCATAACAATAGATGATACCTGCAACATATATAGAGCACTAAAAGATAAGAACCAAAAGTACCTAGTAAGGATATATTAGGCACTAAAAGAGAAGCGGTTTAGGGACGCCAAGTATATATATAGATAGCACCTAGTAGAAGTGCAAAGTTAAGGGGACCTAATACTTTAACCAGGAAGATTCCTTACAGAAAAATACCTAGAGGGATAATAGTAGTGGGAGTGCCCAGAAAATACTTGTCTATAGTATATAGAGAAAAAGAAACAAACTAAGTATTAGCTAAAGTTAGACTAAGTATAAGCAGGATCTAGCAGCCAATAGTTAAAAAAAGGGGAGGCGTATAAAACTAGAGGGAACTAGTATTAGAGCCTTAAACCCTTAAAGGAATACAAGGACAATACCTAAACTTACGAGTTAAGTGGCAAGATCAGCAGTTTAAAGCGTTAATAGATAGTAGAGTAATAAGAAACCACGTATTACTAAAAGCAGTAGAAAGAATAGGATTACTATATAGACAGAAGGAACACCTATATCCACTTATAACAATTTTAGGAGATTAGATAGCCTATAGAGGAGGCGTTATTAATCTTAAAATAGGACCTATTTAGTTAACTATTAAAGGGAGACTAGTTAGAATATCTTTTAATATCCTACCATTAGGACAGGATAAGGCGATATTAGGAATGCCTTAGTTATAGGAGTACAATCTAAAGATTAATTAGATTATAGGTTAGGTCAATATTAAGAATACTTAATAATATAAGATACGACAGCAAACCAAGTTAGTATAGTATTAGGTTGGAGCAATATATAAAGAAACTAAGTAGGGCTTAAGTCATGTACCAAACAGATACCACAGGTATAGGAAAAAGTTATAGTTACTAAAAAGCGAACAGCTGTTAAAACATGCAGTATAGGACCATAAGATAGAATTAGAAGAGGGAATAAGTCCGAAGTTCTTTCTAATCTATAAGCTTACTAAAACCAAGTTAGTAGCACTTAAGGAGTTTATCCACAAAAACTTATAAAAGGGATATATTAGACTATTATAGTTATTAGCAGGATATCCAGTGTTATTTATCCTAAAGAAAAACAGAAAACTCAGGATGTGTATAGACTATAAATAGTTAAACAGCATTACTAGAAAGGATAGGTATCCTTTATTCTTAATTAGCGAAATCTAAGACAGGATAAGCAACGCAAAAATCTTTATAAAGATAGATCTAAGGTGGGCGTACCATCAAATTAGGATCAAGGAAGGCGACGAATAGAAGGCAGCCTTTAGGTTAAAGAAAGGACTATATAAGCTATTAGTTATGCAATTCAGGCTTATAAACACGCTAGCAACGTTCCAGAAGCGAATTAATAGTATATTAGGAGAACACCTAGACGAGTTTATTATAGTATATCTTAACAACATTATTATTTACTTAGAAAGTGAGGAAGAACATAGAGAACATATTAAGTAGGTATTAAAGAGACTATAAAAAGAAAAGATGCTAGTAGCAATTAAGAAATGCGAGTTCTTTATAAGGAAAACCGATTTTATAGGATTTATTATTAAACTAGGGAAAATTAGTATAGACCTAAAGAAAGTCAAAGCTATAGTAAGTTAGCAAGAACCAGAGAACGTTACGTAGTTAAGATTATTCTTAGGGTTTTACAACTATTATAGGAGGTTTATGGCACAGTGGTTAAAGAGTATTAAGCCATTTACAAGGTTAATAAAGAAGGAGGAACCGTAGGTTTAGGGTAGTAAATAAAAGAAGCTATTCTAAAAACTTAAAGAGTTGTTTACCTAAGAGCTAGTCCTTAAGATCTATTAACCAAAATTAGAAACGGTTATTAAGACAAATATATTAGACTTTATACTAGAAGCATATTTGCTATAAAAGCACTAGGACGCATAGCATCTAATAGCATACTATAGTTAGAAGATAACACCACTAGAGCTAAACTACGATATCTATAACAAGGAGCTGTTAGGTATAGTTATAGCACTTAAGGAATAGAGAGCGTTTTTACAAGGCACAGAAAAACTATTTATAGTTAAAACGGACTATAAGAACCTTACTAGATTCCTAATAACAAAGGAACTTAACTAAAGACAGGTTAGATGGGCAGAAATGCTTATAGAATACCATTTCGAAATTTAGTATACTAAGGGTACAGACAATACACAAGCAGATACTCTAAGTAGAAAAGCTAAACTATAAAGTAATAAAAAGCTGTTAGGAGCGTTATTATAAAAGGATTAAGATAGATTAATTAGGTATAATTATTTAAGAATTATAGCAACTAAAGAAAGTTAGGTTTATAAATCACTAAAAAGTAATTAGACACAGAAGATCTAAGAAGTACAGGCAGAGAATCCAGACTTAGAGTAGTATAAGAATAGAGAAGCAACGTATATACCTAAGTCTATTACAAAAGAATTTGTTAAGGAGTTCCATAAGGGAATAACATAAGGATATAATAGGTCTATAGGTCAAAAGCCCTAGAAGACTTTTAGAGCTCTTACTACACCTGGCCCAAAAAGACCAAACCAACTAAAAGAACCCTGAAAAACACCCTAATAATCCCCTAAGATGCATGCATTACAGGGAAGGCACAGGTGGAACGACGGTAGTACGCAGTCACGCGCGACCGCCAGACCTATACCTAACAATGGCCCCCCACAACAACAACAAGGACGGGTGAATACCATACTAGAAAGCGGAAATACCCCAATTAAGAAGGCATCTGATAAAATATAAAGCCTATTAGACGCGTCTAGTATCCAGAACTGTAGGGGAGTATCTATTAGCCATTATAAACTAATACAGCTAGCAGAATAGCTCCAGTTTAGTAAACCTTAGGCGCCCCTCTAGCAAACCCTTAATTAAATCCTCTAACGGCTAAATAAAATTAAAGATAAATAAAACTTCCCCCTATAGGCGAACCGCACCTAGGCCGCCGTAGCTGTGCTCTTATAGTATAGGGAACCTACCCCCCTAAAAACAATAACCGGGTATATAATCACAATACGACCAAATATAGAAAAGGTAGAGGAACTTAGGGGACAATTAGAAACAGAAGTTTTTATAAAGATTTGCAAGGAGGTCCACAACGCCATTGCAGTCCAACACCTTAGGAGTGGAGACATTAGAGTCACCCTAAAGGACTAATAGGCAAAGGAACGGGCCGTAAGGGCAGGGGACAGGCTAGAAGAGCGTATTGGTATAAAAGTGCTTTATAAAGATTACTTAGTTAAAGTCCTATCGGTTCCCATAAGCCTTAGGGTAGAAAGGGGACGCTAGGCAGACAATATAGCAACTATATAGGAGATAGTAAAACAAACGGAACGCCTTATACCAGGACTCGTAATTACCCAGATCCAATGGCTTTAATAGGAAAATACAAACTAAGCATATAATGAGAACAATGAGAGGATATAAGGGGCGCTAAAGACTTGCTAGGGAGATAATAGATAAACGCATAGCTCCCTTATCGTCAGCGTACATATACTAGGAATGCAAAAACTCCTTATCTAAAAAGGAATAATTATAAATGGCCTTATATACAACACAAGGCTCTATAACCACAGACTACGCCTGGAACGATATTATTGCTGTATATAATAGGGACACACCTAATCCATATACGCAGCACAGGTATGCTGCGGCCACTATGCAGGCCCCTATAATATAAGACAATATACAAATTAAGACTAAATAAAATGCGCGAACTGTCACCAAAGCACACATAAGGCGTAGGAGAGAGAAGACTACATTAAATATAGAAGACGGAAGGAAAGGGCTTAACAGCTATAGGAACAACTGCACGCCAGATTATACAAATAGAAACAACAGGTAATAAGCTAGGGGGACGTAGATATCTTCCTAGCATTTCCTACCTTTAATACTAAGGGGCTAAGCCAGCCATCCCAAGCCTTAACGGGCTAAAAGTAATACCGCGCGACATCACTAGACCAAACAGGGATATAAGGGACATATAGGATACAAGGGAGAGGACGCCCAGTAGGAAGACCCCTATAGACAACTACGGCAAGTTCAAGGCCGGGATAATTAAGAATTAGATTTAACGCGGTAAATATAACACACGCAGCTAGCTTATAAGGGGTATATAGCCAACCGGTAAGAACGGGGGAAGAACTAGAGGCAATAATAGACTTAGATTTAGAAAGGCTAGTAGGAACATAAGACATAGAAATAGAAAGCTCTATATAAAATAAGTAGTAGCTAGGGAGTAAACACAGGAGACAGAAGTTCTAAATATTTTAGAGAAAGTAGAAACAGAAGAAGCGAGGAGCGAAGGAGAGGTAAAGAACCCCCGCCAGGGGTCCGCCACTTAACCATTATATAGTATAACTACGGCAATACAAACCACCGTCTAGCAAGGCCCTTACTAGATAGTCTAGACCTAGAGAAACACCATATTCTTGCCATATAAGAGCCGTATTATAATACCTATATATAATTAATATACTGCCCCTAAGGATTCCAGCTCCTATATAAACCAAAAGCAGCTATACGCGTATACTTTATAATTAGCAAAAATATCAGCCTTACCTTATAGTTATAGCAGGCAGTTAACCCAGATATTACAGTTATAACTATCTAGATATATAGGGGACTAGTATAAATTATTAATATCTATAACCCTAGGGTCGAAGGGGTAGTATAGACAGAGAATATTATATCTATAATAAGCTTGCTAGAAACTAAATACGCAGAGTCTATTCTACTAGGAGACATAAACCTCCACCACTTATAGTAGGGGGGCATCTATGTTGCTGCTAATTAACAGGCAGAGTGCCTACTAAGAGCTATAGATAACGGGGGCCTTAAGCTAGCTACCCCCCCAGGTGCAATTATATGGCAATAGGGCACTGCCAAAAGTACAATTAACCTTATAATTATGGATAAAAACCTATACTAGAGACTCAAAAGGTGCTCCCCTAAAGAAGAATAGGCACTTATTTTAGACTATATCCCTATCTAGATATAACTAGATCTGGACATTAAGGCGCAACCAAATAGTAAAAGATACGCAATAAGGAAGCTTAACATAGATAGCTTCCTTAATATAATTAAACAATAACTCTAAGACCTAGAAGAAATCCACCTAATACTAAACAAGCAAGGCTTATTAGCTACCCCTAAGGAAATTAATTAAAGACTAGAAAGGATCTAGGCAGTAATTAAAAATAGGCTAGAAGAGCACTACCTAGTTTTAAAACCGGGCCCCTACGCGCAACACGCATAGTCCGCATAGTGCGCAGCCCTTGTAGCCGGCCAATAACAAGCAAGGAGGAAATATACAAGCAGCCACGATTCTAAGGACGAGAGATAATATAAAGACACAAGAAACCAGCTAAAGAATACCCTAAGAAAAGAAGCAAGGAATAACTAGAGACGGTTTATAAACGAATATACTACTAACCTAAGTCTCCCCTATAACAAGGGCCTTTGGACTATAGCGAAATGGGTAAAGAAAAAGGCGGGACGCCTAGTAGAAGATTTACACCTATTACCCCTACAAAGAGCAGGCGAACCATAGGCCATAAGCAATAATAATAAAAAGGCAAAGATCCTTATAGAAAGATTTTTCCCTTAACCAGCTCTAGTAGACCTTAGCAATATTACTAGTAAAACACTAGTAACTCGCCTAAGGGTCAACAGCGATATAACAACTAAAGAAATGGCTAGAACCATTAGCCGCCTCTTAAACAACATAGTACTAGGACTAGATAGGATTCTAAACAAAGCCCTAAAGACCTATAGACTACTTATAGCACCTTAGCTTGCAGACGTAGCTAGAGCATACTTTACAATAGGCTACTACCCGCAACTTAGAAGATCCATAACAACGGTCATCTTATAAAAAGAAGGTAAAGTAGACTACTTAATCCTAGGAAGCTACCACCCTATTGCCTTAGAAAACACCCTAAGCAAGATCTTAGAAAAGGTTATAGCGGACCGCATAGCAGATATAGTAGAGGAACACGCCCTACTACCATAAAGCCAAATGGGGGTAAGAAAGAATCGCTTAACGCTATTAGCACTTACACTACTCGCTACTACTATTAAAACTACATAGGCTATGCGAAAGAACTTTATAGTATTAATACTTAGCCTAGATATTAGCGGCGCCTACAATAATATACCCTATAAGCGTCTCCTATACATCCTTAGGGTAAAGGGCTTCCCAGAATAGATTATTTAATTTATTTAAGGATTTACAGGCCAGAAAAAAATATTACTAGTCTTTAGCGGATACCAGAGCCCCCCTATCGCAGTTATAATAGGAATACTATAAGGATCACCTCTATCGCCTATACTCTTTCTCTTCTTTATAAGCAACCTGCTTAATACCTTTAAGAAAGGGGCGACCCAGGGGATAGGCTTTGTTAATAATACAAACCTAATTATATATAGGCCAACAGCCGCAGAGAACTGCAGGACACTAGAGAAAGCCTACAACACCTATATAGAATAGGTAAGATAACATAGAGTCCAATTCTCACTAGAGAAATACCAGCTAATCTATTTTATAAGAAAACATAACCAATCTACAGATCTTTAGCATACAATCTATATTTAAGGCTTTAGGGGTTAACCAGTTTAAGGCCTAAGGGTATTAGGAGTATAGGTAAATAGTAAGCTCCGGTAGAGCATATATACAGCGTAAGCGGCCTATAAGGGCCAAGTATAGTATATCGCTATGTCCAGGATCGTTAATTCTATATAGGGTCTATGCTTCTAGAGGTTACGCCTATTATATATAGCAGTTATCCGGCTAACCATAACGTATAGATCTAGCATTTGGGCCACTGGAGAAACTAAAAAAGGCCCCCCTAAATCACTCCTTAAACTACTCTAAAAGGTCCAAATAGCCTGCCTTAGGAGTATAACAGGCGGGTATAAGCGAACGGCCACAGCACTGCTCAAGAAGGAAGCTAATATTCCCCCCCTATAACTATATATTAAAGCCAATGCAATGTAAAGGGTGTAAAAGGAACGCAACTCTAACGTTATAAAGTATATTAAGACACGCCTAAATAAACTATAGAGGGACCCTAGGGTGCCCTATAGGAGAAGGAGCTAATAACCCCAAAGTAGGGAAGATATATTAGGAAAACAGGTAGAGAAAGCAGAAGAAGAATAGTGCGGTGCTAAGGCCCAGGCCTATATAGAGGAGGAAGGGAGATGCGTAAAAGGCTAGCAAAGACAATAGTAAGGGAGAGAAAGGAGCCAAAGTAGAGCATAAAAGAGTACTAGAAAACCATCTACCGCAATACAATACTGGTTAGACCGACGCTGGAGAGATAAATGGGAGTTAAAGGTATAGAGGTAGACTTAGGCAAGGGGAACCCAAGCCATAGTATAGGTAATACTATAGGGGGTAAATACCTAAGGGCTCTAAGAGGGCCTAACAAAGGCAGAAAATACAATAGCAACACTCTTAAGGACAGGAATAATAGGACTAAAAGATTGGCTTTACTAGGTGGGTGTCCCAGTAGGTAGCCTAAGGTGCGAATATAGCTGGCCAAAACAGACACCAAAACACGTAATACTGTTATGCCCCTTACGCACCAGCCAAGAAGCAATACTCTTAGCAGCTGGCACAGAAAACTATAATACACTGCTCTCAATATAGAAAGGCCTTAAGGCGGCTACCCGGTAGCTTATTAGCTAAAATATGCTAGACCAGTTCCGGGTTGCAAAGGAAATAGTAATAGAAGGTAAAGGGGCGAGTAATAGGCGCCCCCTAATAACTCTATAGAAGTAGAGTATAGTGTGTAATACTAGCGCGTCTGTAGGTTTGTTACGGCAGCAGTAGTTCCCAAGGAGGTCAAAAAGTAAGGTAGTAGAGCACCACTGGTGACTCGTAGGCGACTCGCAAGCGAGCCCTAAAAGGCGGGGAGATGGATCACGGGGTTTTCTTAAATAGAGTTTTCTCCCCACATATATATAAGGAGTAGTCCGCGTGGGCCTAACAGGGATCCGAATCGGACGTTAAGCAATGAATAATAATAATAGGTCTATAGGACTAGTGTTAAAACTTTAGGAGGAGTACATTATTTAAAGAATTTAGGGACTAGTAAGATAAATTATAAAAGAATATTTAAATTGCCAAAGAAACAAACTGATAAGGTATAAGCCATACGGAGGGCTATAACCTGTTAAGACACCAGGAAGACTATAGGAAGTTATATTATAGGACTTTATTATTAAGTTACCAAAGTTAAGAGATCCTATTACAGGACAAGATTATAACGCAATTTTAGTAATAGTGGACAAGCTAATAAAGTAGGGATACTTTATAGCATATACAGAAGAGATATCAGTAGAAGATATCGCTAGAATCTATATAAAGGAAGTATTTATAAGACATAGAGCACTAAACAAGATTATATTAGACAGAGATCCAAGATTTATAGCAGCATTTTAGGAAGTATTTCTAGCAGAATAGGGAGTTTGCGCAGCAACCTCTACAGCATATTATCCGTAGATAGACGGATAAACGGAAAGACTAAACTAGATACTAAAACAGTATCTAAGACATTATATTAACCATACATAGAATAATTAGATATCATTATTACTAGTTATATAGTTTGCATACAATACAACACCACAAGAAGGAATGGGGACATTACCATTTAAGGCAAATTACGGGTACGAACCAAGAATATCATTATTGCCACGTCAAGTAAAGAAAACGAGTAGCACAGCTAAGTAGAGAATAGAGACATTAATAAACCTTTATATAGACCTTACGGAAATAGCCAAGTTGGTATAATAAAGGATAAAAAAGTACTATAATACTAAGAGATCTAAGGGACCAGATCTAAAGGAGGGAGATAGAGTATAGCTACTATATAAAAATTTCAAGAGTTAACAACTAAGTAAGAAGTTAGACCATATTAGACCAGGACCTTTTAAAGTTAAGTAAAGAATTTTATTAATTATATATAAGTTAAACCTACTAGCCAAAATAAAGATCTACTCTATATAATATATCACGATGCTAGAACTAGCACACGGAGATATTAAGCCACTAGTTTACAAGGCAGACACATATAGAGAATAAAAAAAAGACAAATAGTAAGTTTTAAAGATTATTAGTTACAAGGACGTAGATAACGAAATGTAGTATAAAGTAAAGTAGATAGGCTATAGTAAGACTACTTAGGAACCACTAAGCAACCTAGAGAACGCTATAGGAAAGGTATAAGAGTATCAGAAGAAAGCAGGTTAGGTAATATTAATAAAAAAGGATCGCCAAAAAACGAGTTGCCTAAGGGGGACCCAAGAGGAGCAATTGCTAAGCCACTTAGAGTTATTTCCCTTACAGGAGGAGAGCTAGTCCTTTTATTACCTAGCTTAGACAGACCCTATTAAACTAGCTTCTACTTCTTAGAACAAACCTTTTTACGAACACGTTTAAGACAAAGAAGATACACTAAGGCCAATAAGTACGCCTTATAAGCAACGCAAGTACGCTAAAGCTTAGCAAGGGAGGTAGAAAGCTTATTATCAAGTTTTATAGCAGTAGATTAAACACGAGACCCTATAATAAGTTACTCAGGGAACCTAAAGACTGTTAAGAGTTATAAGACGCGCATACTTAGCGTTAGAGATAGAGCGAACATCACAGGATAATTAAATATTTGCTTTAGTGCACTCTAAATAAGAGGATGGTTATTAAGACAAAGGGCTTACTAGCGCAATGCAAACTAACCCCTCTTTTACATAACAAGAACATGGAGACGGCATTATCTTACCCAGAGACAAGATTGCAGCAATAGTGCAAGACCGGCGAGCTATAGAAGAAGAAAAAGATGCTTTAGGTATAATAAGTAAGGATATTAACTAGACTAATTAAACAGACATTACACCTCTAGTAGATAACTTAGAGATATTAGGAATCTTTAAGGACAAAGATAAAGAGGAGGGAGATAGTGTTACAGACAGCTTAAGTATAATATTATAACTACTTAGAGAGGAGTCGGAGGAAGCTAGTTAGTTAATATAGGTATAGTCTAGAATAGATCTAGTAGAACTATATAATAAGAAATGGTAGCTAAGGTTATATAATATAATCTATATAATCTCTGTAATCTGTGTAATCTATATAGAGTAGACAGAGCACACGTACCTTACAAAGCGAAGGGATTTCTTAGGCGTATAGTTGTGTATTTAAAGGACCACAGTTCCTACCTAGATAGTTCTCTCTTTGTAGTAAATCTTAGAATACAATTAGAGTTAATCTATTGGGTAACCACTCCACCAGTTATTATTACGTTGTTGACACTGTTCTTACCTATATACCTAGCCTAATAATAGGACCCACCGTAGTTCCTGCTATAAGGTTCCGTTACACTTATATTTGCCTATACTTGCTTATAAAGATAATACTATACACTATAGTAGGGAGCTAGAGTTATAGGCGTGTTAGAGTACCTAGTATTCGCAATATAGTATCTACTAGGTAAGGCTTTAAATCCTTTAGCTTTTACTAAATTAATAACTCTAAAGTTATAAGCAGAGCCTTCCTAACTAGCTAGAACGTAGAGGAAGTATAAAGGCGCAAAGAGGCTTTAGGAAAGATTTAAAGGAATAATATAAATTCTATCTAAATCTAAGGGTATATAGCTCTTACTAGGAACAAGACGTTGCGTAAAGAAGAGAAAGGAATATAGGAAACTTATAACTAAATATTTAAGGTCTTAGCAGTAGACGCGTAGGCATAAGCCCACGCGGATTTCAACAGGTTTCAACCAAATTCCATTATATTAGTGGAATTTGGTGGAATTTAATTAAGTTAGCGGAATTTGGCAGAATTTAATTAAAGCGTCGGAATTTATCTGTTAAGTGTTTTACTAAGATATTCCTACTATAACTGGGCTAGTCCCGTTACAGTACCCCCCCTTTTGGCCGAAGGTCTAAAATAATTCAAATTGGTTAAGAATTCATAACTTATCGCGTTATAAGCGTTATAATGTGTTTTAAGTTCTTTTTAATTTTAAGTTTCCTACTATCATATTTTATGTCTTCGTGTTAGGTGGCAGTCGTTTGCCTTTATATCGTGTCCATTTAGCCAGAGCAGGCCGCGAAGGATAGTCTTTATGGAATTCTTTTATTAGGGAAGGCGCGTCAGCCTTAATCTGTTTATAGGTTTCCTAGGTTCGTATTTTATATCCTTCCCACTTAATAAGAAGTTTAAATTGTTTAGATTATGTTTTCTATCGCATATTATTAATTAAGTTAATAAAGTAAGAACCATTACCGTTATCAATAATTACGGGAGGTGGCGGCGGCACTTTATAAGTTATAGGATTATCTTTTAAAGGTTATAACAAGCTTACGTAAAATATTGGATGTATTTTTATCTCAGTCAGCAGTTTAAGCTTATAGGCGTATAGGCTTAGTTTCTTCTTAATTTGGTACAGGCCCGCGAACTTCCAATTAAGTTTCTTTAAGGGCCGTTAAGTCTTTAGGTTTCGTGTATTTAGGTAGGCCATATTGTGGTGGTGTGATTTGGCCCCCTGGATTCAACATCTAGATTAGGCGTAGCTTCGGGAGAGCCTAGGCCTTCCACGTATTTTATATAGATCGGTCTGGAGCCCTCAGAGTCTTCAATAACTCCAACAGGGCCAACAGACACACAGTTTCTCTTTAATACACTCTTTTCTTCTCTTCTTACTGACCGCTTCCCTACTGCCTGATTACGACTGACTGACTGACTGACCACACCGTGACTTCCTATCTAAGAGAGACCGTACCCTCCCACAATATTACCTTTCTTAAAGTCCTATGCAGGAGCTTGTCTTTTGTTCGCATACCATTCCTATAACGTTTAAGCGTACGTTAATTTACTTTATAATAGTTCCGTTAACTGCTTTATTTAATTAGCGAAGTTATGCGCGTTAATTAACTAGATCTGTTTAATTGTGGGTCCTATTATATTAATTTTAGGTTGTGGTTCAAATCTAAGTTAAGGGTTTTATCCATAGGTTACGTAGAACGGCGTTATACCTATTAATACATTTATCGTGTTATTCACAGTAAACTTAGCTAAAGGTAGCCATTTTTCCCAGTCGTCTTGCAGGTAGGAGTAGTATATTTATAAGTATTATTCCATAATTATATTTGCAATTTTAGTTTAGCTATCTGTTTCCAGATAAAATACAGTTAAGAGTTATATTTAAATGCTTAATTATTTATATAAAGCTTATTAGAAGTCCGAAATAAACTAGCTTCTATAGTTAGATATTATTGTGTTAGGAAGTCCGTGTAGCTTAAAGACGTGCTTAATAAAACATTTAGCTACTAATATCGCATTAATTAAGTCTATAGGAATCATATATCACATTTTTATAAAACGGTTAACTACTACTATAATATTCATAAACCCGTTACTGCTAGGCAAGTTGACTACAAAGTTAATTAAGATGTCACGCTATCTTTATATTAGAACTGGTAGCGGTCAAAGTACTCCTTACTTCTTTACATAAGAGGTCTTTCCACGCACGCACATTCTATATACTCGAACGTATTTTCGTATATAGTCGTGCATTATAGGCCAGTAATATACTCGTTAGATAATCTTATAAGTCTTTACATAGCCAGGATATCCTGCTATAGGGGAATCGTGTATAAATTCGAGTATCTTAAATCGTAAGGGTTTGGAATTCGGAACTACCATCTTCTATTAATAGTATAGTCGATCGTTACGAATTTCGTATTCGGCGAGTGTGATATCTTTATACTGTCATTTTCCTGTTCGAATTGCTTTTATTATATCTGCTATCTATACGTTGTTCTTATATTCGTATTCTATTAGCTTATTAATTTCTATTTCCCATTTATCAATTTCTAATTCGTTTCTATTAAGTTCCATATTTAGGAATATAGGACGTAGTTTCTTAAAACGTTTAGGGGGCAATAAGATCTGTAATTAATTTGTAATCCGTTTATCTAAGGCATTTATAGGTAAGTCTTATAATTATTATATTAATGCATCGGGCTTCTAATTAAGTTTGCCTAGTTAGTATATAATCTTAAAGTCAAATTATAAGAGGTATTCGGCCTAATAAATTTAGCGCTGCGTTAACTGCTTTATAGTTATAAAGTACTGCAGGTTTTTGTGATCTGTTAACACGCGTATTAGAAATAACAATTCTTTAAGTTCTAAGTGCTATTGTTTAAAGCATCTAATAATTATAAGTAGTTCCTTATTATATATCTCATAGTTTAATTCGGCAGGGGCGAGCTTTTGAGAGAGAAAGGCTACTAGATACAGCTTACCGTCCTTATTGTATTGCGATAACACTCCCCCTAGGGTATAATTAGACGAGTCCGTTTCGACAACATATTTAAGGTCAGGGTTAAAGTAGGTAAGAATTAGAGCGTTTATAAAGCGTTGCTTTAAGTTATTAAAAGCTTGTTTACATCTAGCAGTTTATTTAAATTTTATATTCTTTCTTATTAGGTTTACTAACAGTTAAGCAATTTTCAAGAACTAGCTAATAAATCAGTAATAGAAATTTGCAAATTCTAGGAATTTTTAAATGTCTTATATATTACTAGGGCTTCCCTAGTTTATAATTGCAGCAACCTTTTTAGGGTCTATTTTAATTCCGTTACGGGATATAATCAGGCCTAGGTACGTGACTTCGGACATATAGAACTTGCATTTCTTAATATCGCATTATAAACCCGCATCTTGCAAACGTTTAAGGACCATTTGGACGTGTTTTTAATGCTTAGAAAGCAAAGATAAGTAAATTAGAATATTATTAATATACGCGGTAATAAATACATTAAGAAATTCACGGAGCGTATTATTAACGTATTGCTAAAATATACTGGGACCGTTCTTTACACTAAACGGTATTACTAGGTATTTAAAGAGTCCCTATTATATATAAAAGGCTGTGTACTTCTTATCTCCTTCTTGGATGCGAATTTGATTAAAGGCAGTAACTATATTAAGCTTTATAAAATATCGTGCCTTTACCAGGCGGTCAAGCGTCTCTTAGATTAAGGGGATTGGATATTAGTTTTAAATCATAATTACGTTTAGGGCTTAGTAATTAACATAGAATCTTAAGCCTCCTCTTAGCTTTTTAATAAATAATACAGGTAAGGCGAATAGAGATTAACTAGGGCAAATAAATCCTTTTTCTAGATACTTGTTAAGGTATTATTGCATTATAAGCAGTTCTTTTTGTAATATACCATATAGCGGACCAAACTTTAGTGTTGTACTAGATTTAAGTTCTATTTTAAAATCGTGTTCATCCTAATACGGGGGCAGCTAGTCTGCAAATTATTTTTTAAACTCGTTAATTAGATCGTGGTACTCCTTAGGTACAAGAGGTTAAGGGTTAATATACTACTTTGGTTCTAGCGCCTTCTTAATATCTTCTATTATTATAGCAAAGATTTTATGGTCTTGTTTTCTTGCTAATAAAACAAAAGGTGCGGCTTGTATTATACGAATTTTAAGGGGTTTCGATATATCATCTTTACATTCTTTACTATAATTAGTAGTTGTAGTTTTGTTATATTGGTTTAAGGTTTATAGTAAGGGCAATTTATATTATATTAAATTTGAATAGTCTTATACATATTCGTAGGGCAGGTGGTGTTTTAAATAATAACTTCGGCAGTAGGTTGTGCGGAATTTTAGTATTTCTTTAACCCAGCTAATTAAAGGGTCGTGCCGTTTTAGCCATCTATATCCAAGTATTATCTTATATTGCTTTAGGGGTGTTACAAATAGGGAAACGTATTTGTCTGAACAAGGTTCTATAATACGGTAGACACGGTTGCTTATAACCAATTAGGTTAACCACGTGAGCTAAGCGAGCTCAGGAGGTCTACCAAATTCCACCTATAGAAGTAGAAGAAAGAAAAGAAGAAATCGATTGAAACCAAAACCCCCCCTACCGTGGTTCCAACACTGATTAGTGCCGCACAGATCAGCAAGGTATAACGAAGAGAGGCACTGCCTAATTCTCTAGACCTCTTATTAAAGGCTAAGAATTAAAGTATTGCTTGCTAAGCCCAAAGGCCAGTTTGTGAGGTTACTCGCGCTTCTAACCTACGTCTATTACGCCTTTAGAACAATTAGTTTGTAGGTTTCCACGCTTCTAGTCCAACTGTTAAATTAAATTAACTATGGAACCAAAAGATGGCTACCTCCGCGATAGATACTATAAAATGGAAGACCGGAATCAACGCGACCGCAACTAATATCAAGGAAGTTGAAGCATTCGTTAATTGGCGATTATCGATATACAAGGAGAATAGATGGAAGGGATTCGACTTATAGGAGAGCTTTATTAACGATTTTAAGTCGTTTACGAAGGACATACTTAATGACCTTGGCAAGGATCAATTAAAGAAGATCAGGGATTACCTCCGTAAGAATAGAGTATATGTACGGAAGGAGGCAAGGAAGTCAATTGCAGACAGCCTTTTAGTAGCTATTCACAAACCAACTCCCTTAAAATGGCCTACCGACGACCCTGCTGACGGCCCTACCGACAACCCTACTGACGACCCTACCGACGACCCTACTGACGACCCTACCAACGACCCTACCCCACCCCTACCATTACTATCGACTACTCCCGTTCAAGCAACTCTAACCCCGACTGCAACCCAAGCTATAGACCAGCTCGCCCTATAAGGAAGCTTTGGAAGAGAGATTACTAACTTAGCTAAGCTCTACACGGACGAAGTTAAATACTCTGGCGAATAAGACAACTTCGATTTTAAGTTTAAGATCTTCCAAAACTACTACCTCTAAGCCGGCGTCCCTAAGCAAGTGTATATTATTGCTATTCCTACTATGCTCCGCGGCCTTGCCCTTAAATACTACTTTACCTACCTTAAAGATCTCAACCTCGAGAACGTATGTATAGGCCTAAAATTATACTTCGAAGGCGACGAATACAAACGCGACATTCTATTAAAGTGGAATGCGATTACACTTAAACAAGTTACTGCTTAAAAAGGACTTAATATAGGCCAAGCATTTCAGGTATTAATTAACGAGATATGGTAGCTATAACGCGGGTTAGCAAAGGACCTCTAAAATAATATAACATTCTACAATAAGCTCCTTACTGCGTGCTAAAACGTACTAGCTTGTAAACCAGCCTGCTTTTAACCCGCTACTACCCTTGCTAGCCTTATTAGCGACATTAAATCCTCAATTATGACGTACGGTAAACAAGAACCAGAGATTGAATCATTCTATACCAACCGATGATACCACTCCTCTAACCAATGACACTACCCCCCCAACCGTTAATACCGCAATAAGGGCAAAAAGTGCTTTGTATGCAGCAAATCTGGATGTTAGTCTACGAACCATACAAAGGACGAAAGGGACCGAAAAATACGTCAATATATCTCCGATTTTGAGGGCAGTAACGGCGATACTAACGACGACGACGATAACCAAGGGGATACCTTTATAGCAAGGTTTGGAGCTTCTAACTTCTACCTTGACATAGAACCCTGTCCTAGTTATTACAGCGACCCTAAAGCGGAGGCGTTTTGGACCGAATTTGCGAAGGAAGAAGGATAGAGACTACGGACTTATTTACCAGTATCTTTTGTTCCTTTTCTCTTATTTCCTAGTTGTTGCCAGTGTCTAAACAAGGTTCTATAATACGGTAGACACGGTTGCTTATAACTAATTGGGTTAACTATGTAAGCTAAGCGAGCTTAGGAGGTCTACCAAATTCCACCTATAGAAGTAGAAGAAAGAAAAAAAGAAATCGATTAAAACCAAAACCCCCCCTACCGTGGTTCTAATAGTATTTAAGGTATTTACCTATTTACATTTTTATAAGAGTATAGTACGTTAATTTATTATATATTAAGGGTTTGCCGTTAAAGCCTTATAGGCCTTAGGGCTTATTAAGTTTCTTTAAATTTAGGTGTTAGGTTTTTATGTAGTTTATATTAATAAAGCCTATACTAGTGGCTCCACTGTCTATAAGGATTTGTACCTCCTTCCATTTTCTAAGTATTTAAATTTTGCTAAGTATATTAAGGGAGTTATATTATATATTAGCGCTAGAAGAGCCTAGACACTTATACTCTTCCACTTCTTATCTTAAGGCGCGACTTGGCCCTAGGATAATTTGTTTTCCGAGTTAGCTAAGCATAAGATACTTTATAACAACTAAATATAATTTATAGAACGAGTATAAGTTAAGGAGTAAGTACGGCTTAAAGAACAAGTACGATTTAAGAAGTGGGTATAATTTAAAGACTAGGAGGAACTACGGCGGACTTTTTTAAAAGGGTAAGTTTGGCAATTCCTTTAGATATATCCTTTCCTACCACATTTAAAGCATTCTCTATTTGTGGCTTGAGTTCTTCGTTTATTGGTTCTTAAGGGTGCGTAGGATCAAGTGGCGTTAAGGTCCATAGGGTTATGCATAGGTTTTAGAGAAGGGTCGCGCTTTAGGGTATATATCGGTTTTATAAAGTCTTAAACGCGAGGCGTGGTTGGCTTTAGAGAATAAGTTTGTTTATTATATTAAAGGTCCTTATTAATTTGTTAACATATTATAGCAAATTTGGGTAGGTCCTTTAGTAATTCCCTACCTACTAACTATGCTTTAATTTTATCCGAAATAGCTTATTAAAGAGCAGCAACTTTAGCGGCTTTATTCTAATCTAGTTCGCTAATAAGGCCTAAAAATTCCAAAAAGAAGCTGGTAAAGTCTTAATTCCGTTACTATAGGGTTTTAAGTTTAGTGACAGCAGTATGTTCGCAGCTGGCATTATTGTACGTTTGTTCTAACAGAGAGATAAAGATTTTAAAATTAACAAAGGTGCTGTTATGGAAGAATGGGTCCATAGTTTATGCAGCGTCTTTGCTTAATTAAGACATCCTATAGCTAATCTTACTAGCTTTAGTAGGGTATCGGTTATAGTTTATTAAAAGTTTAAGATGGAGCTTAGTTATAAAGGGATATAGGTTATTTTAATTTCTATTAAACATTAGAGGGTTAGAAAGCTTTTCTAATTTTATAGTAGGTACTAGGTTTGTTACAGGTATAGGTTAAGCTACCGTTACTAGTTTAGGGTTTGTATTTAACAGGCTAGGTTTATATACAGTTATCTTAATTTCGTTTATAGGTATTGCTGTTGGGGTCTCTATTATAAGTGTATTAACGTTACAGAGTTCTTTACGGAGTGTTTCTATTAATTGCTAATACTGGGCTTCCAGTGCAGCCCGCTACTAAGCTAAAGCATCTATAAAGGCTTCTTGCATTGCAGTTAACTGTTCCCTAACTAGGGTTATAATGCTTATAGTTAACGCGTGGGATTCAAGGTCGTTTGCCATTTTAATAGTAGTTATTTTTAACGCAACGTAATGTAAGGGCGCGAAGAGGCTTTGGGAAAGATTTAAAGAAACAATATAAATTCTATCTAAATCTAAGGGTATATAGCTCTTGCTAGGAACAAGACGTTACATAAAAAAGAGAAAGGAATATAGGAAACTTATAACTAAATATTCAAGGTCTTGGCAGTAGACGCGTAGGTATAAGCCTATGCGGATTTTAACAGGTTTTAACCAAATTCTATTATATTAGTGGAATTTGGTGGAATTTAATTAAGTCGGCGGAATTTGGCGGAATTTGATTAACTTTAGTAGAATTTGGCAGAATTTAATCAAAGCGTCGGAATTCATCTATCGAGTGTTTTACCGAGACATTCCTACTGTAACTAGGCTAGTCCCGTTACAGGAAGTTTATCTAGAAATTAACAACTATAAGAACGTTTTATAATAATCCTCCCTTCCTTCTATACTATAGAGCTTACCTTATATACCCGCCTAGTATAGAAATAGGTAGATAAGTACTATTAAGAGCTCTAATACAATTGGCAAAGAAAGGATATTGTTTAGGGTTATTAGCAATCTCTTTTAGAATAGAGTTTATAGGAAGCCGAATAACTTCCTTATATAATTTTAGAAGGTTAGGAAGGACTTTATACACGGCTCTATAAGGTAGTAATTAATACTAGAAGTTTAGCTAGTAGGCAAATACTTCCTAGTAGATCGTTGTAGATAAGTATTAAGTTACCTTACTTAGTAATCTATATAACGAATTATTACTAAATATTATTAGGTATATCTGTGAGAGTGAATCTATATCAGGAAATAGATGTTTCCTTTACAGGCAACGCGCCCTCGCTTACTGGCCCGCCGCTTTATCCTGGCCCGTGCTTCAACCTTATTACATAAAAGCGTCCTCCACTTGCCGTTTTACTCTTCCTCCTCTACCTTCTCTTTCCTCCCTAACGCCGCGCATCCCCCTTATTGGATATTATTGCCTCGGCTAAGCCTCCTCGCTCCGCCCTTAAGCTATTTTACTCCCCCATCAGCGTCCGCGCACATGCAAGCCCTACCACTTCCCTTAATTTCCGTGTCTTGGACTGATAGTAGAGCAGCGCCTCTTAGGCTCTCTAACGACTTCCTCCCTCATACTCTCTTTATAGTAATAGATAAAACGGCTCTTTCTATTCTCGCCGCTAGAGTAGTGATGGCTATTCGTTCTTTCCGCAGCCTAACCTTAAGAGACTTGTCCCACTTATATATACGGGCATTTATAATATTCGAAGCTTTCCCCCCTCCTATTTAGGTCATTCCTTCGCCTCTAGGGAGCTACTACCTGCAGCTACCAATTGACGGGATCTGTAGGAATTACTATGTTAGTAATACTGCCTACTTTATTTTTCTAGGAGTCTTCTTCCTAGAGCAACAGCGCCTGGTCCCTCGCCGCTGCAAGCTCCCTTGTATTACTAGATAGCTCCTAGTTACCTTATATCTTATTGCATTTTAGCCAGCGACCCTACTTAATTATACGGACATCCTCTCCCTAAAATAGGCTGTATGCTATTAGCCCTAAGTACCTTAAGTTATAGAATTTATAACTTAATCCCTGTCGGCACAACTATAAATGGCTATAGGACTGTGCTGAGAACCGCCTAGCTATAGATTATATGGGTTACAGCTACTGCAAGCTATAGACACATTAGGCAGTGTTATATTGCAGCATTATAATAAAGGCGAAGCTGGACACTAAAGTAGGTCCTTAGTGAAATAACTATAGGCTAATACTAATCACTCAGCTTAGTTAAAGCTGCGCCGCTAAAAGCTAGAAGCCTTCGCCCTTTTTAGCGCCTTCTCTACCTAGACTTAGATCTTACTTTTGCCTAATAATTAGAGGATTAAATTGCGATTAGAGAAGCCGCCGGGCTTTAGTCTAATTTAGTCCCCTATTTAGCTAAAGAGGCGCGGGTTATATAGAAATATCCCTTATATAGACCTAAGACTTACAAGGTGGAATCTAAAGGTAAACGGCCTATTTAGTAGTACAGCCTAGTGTCTAGTGGAGTTGGTGTTATAATCTTGCTCTTAGCTAACAAACACTAGAGGAAAATTTGCGCATTTAATCTCCTAACGGAGACGGACTTTATATAGTGGCTATATTAGCTAAAAGGGCGCAGTAAGATGGATATAGGTGTAATTACCTAATCTACTTGCGCTATCTACCCCTTTATATCGTTTGTAACATCTAGTTGTGGAAAAGAGTAAAAGCGAGGCTTTTACGCATATTTGGGAGGTTAAGGAGCGGCTATAAGCTCCGCACTGTAACCAAGAATCCTAGGGAGAGATTTAAGGATACCTTTATTACTTAGAGTGTCTTTTAATGCTTATAGTAAAATTATGGCATGCCCCCTACCTGTCTAACCTTAGGAACTATAGTCTTATAGAGGATCTAGTACAGAAGATCTAGTTTGCTAGTATAATTAGGTTAGAAAACAGATATATTAGCGCTAGCCCTAACTCTAAGGAATAAGGGTAGAGGAGGCACTTCGCTACCAACCTCCTTAATAAGAAGGCTTGGTGCGATGCCCCTATTAGAGGCTGAATGTGCTAGCTTAGTTAGTTGGGTCTTAATTATAGTTTCCTAATAGGTGTTAATCTTGCAACAGAGTTTAAGCCTATATAAACCTTTATGCTTTATAAACGGTAATTACTAACGGAGCGTAGATTATACGTTTTGATTCACTATAGAGCTGGTAGAGTTATTCTAATATAGATAATGCGGATAAGAGCTAATAGCGAAGAGGGGACTAGCGTGCACTTAAAAGCCCAGCGTGATCCCCCCTTTAGGGCTATTAGAAAGGCATAAGACAATAGCAACTCTAATAATAAGAACAACAACAATAGCTATAGTAATATTGGCACCATCTTAATCTTCATTTTATATCCCTCCCGAAATTTCGCTTAATAATAACAATTTCTATACTAGTCCCCCTAGAAAATCGACAGCCTCGCCCTAGTATAATACAGTTACAGCTTCTAAAGAAGGCGCGAGTAGAGCACCTTAGAAGAAGCATAAAATACCTCGTTTCCCCCTAAGAAATAATCCTAGGGCGTATCGAGCTTGGCTAATCTCAGGCATATTATTCTATATAGAACCTTAGTTTGGAGATTCCGTCTAATAAAGCGCCTGTAGACCCTAACCATAATTACAAGAATAATTATAATAAGAATAACAAGGATGACAATAAAGATTTTTACGGGGATATCTATAACAGAGGAAGTGGTTAAGGTAATTACCCCTAATAATTACCCCGTTACTCTCTCCCTATTCTCCTAGTAGCTATAAATATATATGCCTAATAGCTAGTAGCGGATCTAATAGTTATTAAAGATAGTACAGCCGACCTAGACTTAAAAGCCGAAGGCAACAAAGCCGGTAATAATACTAGCAATAAAGCTGGTAAAGTTAGTGATTAACTAGCACCTTACAAATTGGGTATATACTTCCCCTCTATATAACAGCCTTGCTTAACAATTATTAGGTAATGGAAATGACCGCAGCAATAAGGATAATAAGGATAAGGAGCTACCTTCTTTAAAAGAGCTGGAAGATCTCTTTAGCGCATCTTTATATAACCATCTTAAACTCACGGCGGAAGACGTTAATGAAATAGATAGTCTAGCTAAGGGAATTAATGCTACGACTATTCCTAATACTAAATAGAAGCTGGAGACCTACGTAGTGGCTAATTAAGAGCCCTTAATAGCCAATAAGGGGGATAATATTGGTAAGTTATAGATATTAAAAATATTATTACTATAACCTAATAACCGCGACACGTAGACACTCCGCTTATTAGAAAGGAGGGTAATTATAAAAAAAAAAGCATAGAAGGCGAATTATCCTTAATACCAAAGAAGCGGAAGTTTGATCAGCTTAAGCGGGACAGCATTATTAATAATAATTCTAATAACTCTGCTAAAGATAGTAGCGGGGGTGGCAAGGGCGGTGAGGGTGGTAATAGTCTACGTCCCTAGAAGTAACAAAGGCCACCTACCTTTTATAAAGACTTGCCTTCTAGCCCTCCTGTCCCTGTCCTTAATCTCAACTCTTAATGTCCGCAAGTTAACTAGTAAGTGGTATCTACTCCACAGCCCGCTAGCCCTTCGCTTTAGGAGCCTACCCTTCTCTACAATATTAAACTACCGTACGACAAGGCTAGCAGTCATATTTATAATAAGGACGAGGATGGTAATAGTGATAGCGTCGCTAATAACTAGAGCGACGTTTTAAACCCAAAGCCTACTATAAAGCGCCATACCCGGGCTAAAAAAGACAAAATCAATAAAATGAACTTGGGTGATAAATAGGAGATTGATAATATTCTAGGGGAAAGAATAACTAAGTTAGGGCGTAAATATAAGGTGGCTTAGAAGCTAACCTAGGTTTATAAAAGCGGGCTTTTAAATTCTAAAGATACTTTTAAGTCTTACTAAAGACGTGTCTGGCATGCTAAGGTTAAATCACCGTAGGTGCACTCTATGAAAGTAAAGGGCAGAGCTGCCGTGCGCAAGGGACGGTGGTAATACTTCAGAATATCCTTATTTTTAGATTATAGTGCTCTTCTTTGGCTTAGAGGTCTATTTCTAGTTTAGCATTCTTATCCTTGGCACATTTGGCAGGAGCATCTTATTATTAGTCTAAATTTAAATTCTTTACATGCTTTAGACAACATACGGCAGTAAAACTCTAATTACCGCCCCGTATAAGCCACATTCTCGCTTAGCCAGTTACATTATACCACGTAAAATAGAAGCGACGAGGAAAAGCGTTTATAAAAGAGCGTATTCTTAGACGATCGATTCCTTGGCGAGCGGCTTATTGCAATAATCCGATGTATATAGCCTCTTAGTATGGCACGTAAAAACACGTAAGCCCTTAGCAAGAATTTTCGGAGTAATTTAGCATTTAAGTGTATCGTCTCTATACTCTTATGACCCCAAATTTATCGTAACTACTTTGGCTGAAATTTATAGAGCAAGTATCCTCTATAAGAGAGGTAATTAAAGATAAGCTAGAATTAGGAACCTCTTTCCTAGTCCTTAAAGATATCCCCAATAAAAGAAGTCACTATTGGGCTGTAGATTGTCTGCTATGGCAGCTAACCAATAGGCCTAATATTGTGTCTTACTTTCGTTTCAATTTGAAGGACTTTATGGGTTGGCATTATAGTAAAGCTAAGGCGCTTCCCCTATAAAACAAAGCGTGTAAATTTACTAACTATAGCATCTACCGTCTAGACCCAAATTAATACTACTACGTCTCCTGCATCAAACGTATCTTTGGTAGCCTCCCCGCCCTAATTAAGACTGGCCACTTAAAAATGGAAGGAAGTATTATACCCTCTAGACTGGGAAACGCCATCAGGATTAAAAGATTCCATAAGGCAATTAAGGGCTGGTTCGATTATTAAGGCCGCGTATTTAATATTGATTGCTATATAAACTATAACAAGGCGTACAAGGAGTGGGAATATATGTTTAGCGTTAAGAATATCAAGCACCAGCTCAGCCACCCTAAGAGTAAGGGTGAATGCAAGTAGTATAGATTAATGCTAGAACCTAAAAAGCTAAGGAGGAGCGACTATTTTCCTAAAGAGCCCACTGATTGTTTGTTAAGTGAGGTACTTACGCATATAGCTAGGGTGTCCTATATAGATAGATTGCCTGTTTTTTAAACTAGAGGCGACTTTAGTACTACTCTATACTATCACGCACTTGTTAAAGAAATGCATGCAAGGTTATCTTTGGCTCTATCTAGGCCTATAATAGTTGGCCAATTTATCTAACTAATTGGATATACGGTCTGGCGGGAGAAGATCTATACTTGCCAGTTATAAATAAACTAAGAGACATCCTACCAAGTAAAAAACCCTGTGTACCGAAATGTTATCCTTGTAATTCTGAACTAAATTAAAATCTTAATAGAGAATAATGTTCCTCTATTGCCAATGCCCTAATAAGATCTATAGCTTTTTGTCTTTTATAGCTAGGTAATAGGTCCCCTATAACTTACAATAGGGTTAATTGCGCTTTAAATTCCGTTAACCTTAAACTATTATACCCTCTATTCTATCTCCCGTATATGCTTTAAGAAGCCGTCTAGTGCTCCTATAAATAATCAATTATATCCTGTGCAGCGGTGATAACTCAATATGTGAAGTCTTTAGGTGGTAAACTGGGAACAATGGGAAGTCCTATTAATAGTACTCTTAGTAGTTAAGCTGCAACAGTATTGGCTGCATAAGAGCTTATATAGAGGATTTAGAGACCAATTTCACTGCTTTTACATTTTCTCGAGAATCTAAATGTCTCCGAAGATCGGTTTGACTAGGAAATCTTGCGCCATAGATAGCTCTTTAATGCCTTAATATCTTTACAGTGTTGTTTACCTCTTTCTCCAACCCTAGATGCGAAAACTGGTTAATCGAAAGGGCTAATCCGTTAAATGCAGCTTTAAATATAGCCACTAGAGGTTTATAATTAGTTTTAGATACGCCATAGTTAAAAATAACGTAGGCCCGTCCTACTACTCTTGTAATTAAATGCCATATAGGTTTAGTGTCTACGTTAGTGTCAGCGAAGCCGGGTATATGCTTATAGAACGCCTAGATTAGCTCTATGTCCGTATTACTAGTATTGGACTGATAAGAGTCGAGCAGAGCTGGAGTAGTGATGATAAGAATTCGAACTAGGGGCGAGACCAAAGACGTCGCCATTAGAGTGGAAGAGGCCATAAGTGCGTCTAAGAAGGTATTACTGCGACTCTAGAGTAGGGTATATATATTTAAAACACTTCCCTAGCCGATCTGGAGTTCCTCTGGTCCACGTAACATTGTTACCTAAATAGCTTCCACCATAACCATTTGTCTCTTCCTATATGTCTTTTACAGCATATCCACAGCCTTGATAATAATAGGTGCGAACGAGATATATAAAGCCGTAAAAACTAAGGCTCTTAGCAGATAAAGAGTTGCTTTTAGGCTCTAGCCATTCCTTAGGATCGCAAGAGATTAAATAATTGGACTAGTTAAGGCTCTAAAGTGCAAGGACGTTTTACTAGTAAGTATATTATCTTTACCGAATCTGCGGATTAGGTTAGCTAGATTAAATTAATCTACTACGGGGCGAAAAATGACAAAATAACCCTATATGCATTAAGTAACCATCTCCACGATTATTCCGCAATCTCTATATTTTGGCTAGCGGCTTTAACTAAGCTATACGTCTCCCGCTACGGGCTCCCTTTAAATTAGGTCTCTACGAAACGCTAAGCTCCGTACATCCAAACCGACCCGTGTAGGGTTTCCCCATAGTTAAAGAAGGAATAGGATCTTTTATAGGAACAGATTAAAGACCACTTTCTAAAAAGAAGTCTTAGATCACTACAAGCGCATTACTGTTTGAAATTAAAGGCCCGGCCTACTATATAGAAGAAAAGGGGCCGGCCTGCTAGGCAGAAGAGATGGCAATAATAGTAGTGCTCTTCTTTTGGCTTGGAGGTCTATTTCTTATTATATATTCCATTTCTGGCTTGATCTATTTATGGCGCATTTCCTGTCACATAAGGGCTGCATAAAAAGGTCCGCAAGAGCATTACTTTTTTAAGGGCGGTAAGTAAGAGCCACTTATATTACCACTTATAACGCTATAAATGATAGAGAATACAAGGCTGAAACTACGTTTATAACTTGGCCAGCTAATTCAAATTACGTAACACAGCCTTACCGAGCGGCAGTCTGAATATAAAGTCGGGCGTTAATAATTAATTAACTTATGCATATAACATAAAGGCGCATAAACTGGCTGCAGTTAATTTGCCTTATAAATAAGAACAAGCCACGAGAATCCAATCCTTAGAGATATTTTAGTTAGTAAAGGGGCTATATATATCTAGTAACTCTAATCCCCTAGACTTCGGCTAATGCACAGCTAAAATGCGTATTATAGCGGACGCCTTACCCGTTGTTCGGCTGGTGGCCTAATTATACACGTAATGTTCTGCGCTAGAAAGCTTTGATAGTGGGGTAGGGCAAATCCGGCCGCAGCTTAAAGAGGTAGCCGCTTGGCAATTCTTTTATATAAGAATGCGCTATTGAAATGTATAACATCGCGGACGCCTTACCTGTTCCGCTGCCTAACAGGCCGATATATTCACGTGACATTCACCATACTGGAAAAAGCTGAGTGGGGTTATCTCATGAATCAGACGCTCCGCAAAAGATTTATTCCGGTGATATGGCGCATAGACTAACTCCTAGACCAATCAGAATAGCGCACTAATATCAGCCCCCTGCGCACCCCCCTGCCACCAGCAA
>Ga0307507_10002269_pt1 | contig 40960 bp, 9 predicted proteins | sample 7_EM_MG_FD_207223 | JGI IMG/M metagenome (GOLD analysis project Ga0307507, IMG submission 207223) | Populus trichocarpa ectomycorrhiza microbial communities from riparian zone in the Pacific Northwest, United States - 7_EM | ecosystem: Host-associated > Plants > Roots > Unclassified | place... | reverse complement strand
TATATCGCATAACGTAGGTAATAGGGTTACGACGGTCGGCATAGTTATAACGGTTCCTCTATGCGTAGTTTTGATTTTCCAACCCGTCATAACTATGCCGACCGTCATAACCCTATCACCTACGTTAGGGTTCCTAATAACAAAGGAACTAAATTAAAAATAAGTTAAATAGGTAGAAATGCTTATAAAATATTATTTTGAAATTTAGTATACTAAGGGTATTAAAAATACAAGAGCTAACGCACTTAGTAGAAGGGCAGAGTTGTAAAACAACAAAAAGCCATTAGGGGCTTTATTGCAAAAAGACGAAGATAGGTTAATTAGGTATAACTATCCTAAAATTGCAGCAACTAGAGAAGATAATAAAACCTATAAGACGCTAAAGAGCAATTAGTTATAAAAGATCTAAAAAGCGTAGGATAAAGATCTAGACTTAGAGCAATATAAGCACTAAGAGGCTATATATATACTAAAATTAATAGCAAAGAAGTTTATTAGTGAATTCTATAGGGGAATGACATAAGAACACAATAGAGCTATAGGCTTAGTATTAAGACTTTAAAAGGAATATATTATTTAAAGAATTTAGGGACTAGCAAGATAAGTTATAAAGGAATATCTAGATTGCTAGAGAAATAAACTAATAAGGTATAAGCTATATAGAGGGCTATAACCTATTAAGACACCAGAAAGATTATAGGAGGTTATATTATAGAACTTTATTATAAAGTTACCAAAGTTAAGAGACCCTATTACTAGATAGGATTATAACGTAATTCTAGTAATAGTAGACAAGCTTATAAAGTAGGGATACTTTATAGTATATATAGAAGAAATCTTAGTGGAGGACGTAGCTAGAATCTATATTAAAGAAGTATTTATAAGATATAGAGCACTAATAAAAGTCATATTAGATAGAGATCTAAGATTTATAGCAGTATTTTAGGAGGTATTCTTAGTAGAATAAGGGGTTTAAGCAGTAATATTAACTATATATTACCTATAGACAGATAGTGTCGGTATCACCCAAGTGCACTTGATTGGCCTATTAACTAATGGTTTGATTCTTGTCTAATAGGTACAGAAAGCAGAGGATCATAAGGATCGCGGTGCCTAAGTAGGGGGCTGATGAGTCATCATAAGGATGACTAATTAGAGACATGAACGACGACACGTAACCACATAACTTCTGTCCATATATTCCGACACTGGCAGTTCTTTCTTTGTACGTTAAACTGCTTATGGCGCTACAGGAAGGCAGTAAGGTACTAGTTAGCTACAGGCAGAGCAGCTAAAGGTTAATTGTGTTACTACAGGCAGGAGCAGTAGAGGGTCTGTTCGTTCGGGTAGTAGTACGGTACCAGCGGCGGTAGTAATAGTGGTTAAGCATAGAGCTTGTCTATTAGTTGGTCGGTAGATCGCAGGCATATAGGCACAATTATTTGGTTGGTAGATCGTAGGCATATAGGCACGATCATTTGGTTGGTAGATCGCAGGCGTATCGGCGCGATCAGTATCATAATAGCAGGCATAGCGGCGCTATCAGTTTGTCGATAGTATGTGGCAGTACGGTGCCAGTATTGAGGGTTCGTAGCTGCCGCAAGGCATCGGCCGATTTGAGAGGGCAGAGGGGAGCATGTTGGCGTTGTAGGAGACACGTAACCACGTAACCTCTGTCCATATATTCCAACACTGGCAATTCTTTCTTTACGCCACTATTGAGGGATTGTAGCTGCTGCAGGCGCCAGCAGATTCGAGAGGGTAGAGGATGGGGAGCGCGCTGGCGTTATAGGCGCGCTGTTAACGTGATTTCCGACGTGGCAGATCTGCAAGGAAGGTAGCAGACGGTGTTAGGATTATAGGTAGAGGGGAGCGCGTTTTGGACGTTAACTTAGGACCCTAGGTTTAGTAACACTTCTGACCTAAAGTACTCGACCAAATCTTCGTAAACGTAGTTGTTTTGCGTAATAGACGTAACTTGGTATCTCCCAGTACTTAGTAACACTTCTGTTACTGGTTTTCCGTAAGTCTAAGGTAGCTAGGTGTTTTAGTGCTGCTAATGCTGCTAGGTTATTGGATGCTGTAAAAGCTGGTATGCTGTGTACGGCTAGAGCGCTGCCGTAGTACTACTGGGGTAGCTGCTAAGGTAGCTGCTGGGGTACTGCCCGAGGGCTGTTGGATGTTAATTTGTATGCTGAGCACACTAGGTAGTGGTTTGCTGCTAAGTTGCGTAGCTACGCTGGGGTACTGCGTAAAGCAGTTAGGTAGTTGGATATTGGGTGCTATAAAAGCTGGTATGCTGTGTACGGCTAGAGCGCTGCCGTAGTACTGCTAGGGTAGCTGCTAAGGTAGCTGCTGATAGGGTACTGCCCAAGGGCGGTTAGGTGTTTGGTGCTGTTATGCTAGGGTACAGTACTTAGTAAAGAGGTCGTACTGGGGGTTAATGCTGTTAAGCTGGGGGTATGGCGCTCGGTAAAGAGGTCATACTAGGTATTGGTTTACGTACTGTAGAATATCTTGTGCGTTGCTAATATCCATAGATATTAGCGCATTTATATATTCAAAGCTGGCTGGATAGTTAGATGCTGCCGGAGCTGCTGGTATGGTTTTGCTGCTAGGTACTGGATTGCTGCTTGCGATCGAACGAAGCTGCTAGGGCGGCAGTGAACCTTATTGCTCTATAGCCAACCGGTAAGGTTGACCATTGATTAATGTCGGTATCACCCAAGTGCACTTGATTGGCCTATTAACTAATAGTTTAATTCTTGTCTAATAGGTACAGAAAGCAGAGGATCGTAAGGATCGCGGTGCCTAAGTAGGGGGCTGATGAGTCATCATAAGGATGACTAATCAGAGACATGAACGACGACACATAACCACGTAACTTCTGTCCATATATTCCGACAGATAGTTAAACAGAAAGATTAAATTAGACGCTAGAATAGTATCTAAGGCATTATATTAATCACGCATAGAATAATTAGGTATTATTATTACCAGTTATATAGTTTATATATAACGCAACACTATAAAAAGGAATAGGCATATTACCTTTTAAGGCGAATTATAGATATAAACTAAAAATATTATTATCGCCACGTTAAGTAAAGAAAACAAGTAGCACAGCTAAGCAAAGAATGGAGAACTTAATAAATCTTTATATATATCTTAAGGAAATAGCTAAGCTAGTATAAGAAAGAATAAAAAGGTACTATAATACTAAGAGATCTAAGGGACTAGATCTTAAGGAGGGAGATAAAGTGTGGCTACTATATAAAAATTTTAAGAGTTAATAACTAAGCAAAAAGTTGGACCATATTAGGCTAGGACTATTTACAGTTAAGATAAAAATCTTAGAAGTTACATATAAGTTAGACTTATTAGAGAAAATGAAAAACTACTCTATATAGTATATTGCAATACTAGAGCTAGTATATAGGAATGTTAAGCTATTAGTCTATAAGGCAGATACATATAAAGGATAAGAGGAAGATAAATAGGAAGTTTTAAAAACTATTAGTTATAAGGATATTAATAATAAAATATAGTATAAAGTTAAGTGGATAGGCTACAAAGAGACTACCTAGAAGCTACTAGATAATTTAAAGAACGCTATAAGAAAGGTATAGAAGTATTAGAAGAAAAAGGGTTAGGAAGTATTAATAGGGAAAAACTACTAAAGAATAAGTTACTTAAGGGGGACCTAAGAGGAGTACCTGCCGACGTATTTGGAGTTATTTCTCCCTCTATTAGAAGAGAGTCCATTCTTTCGTTACTAAGTTCCTAAAGGCCTTATTTTATAAGCTTCTACTCCTTAAAACGCACCTTCTTACAAACCTTTTTAAGGCGGATTAACTAAGTAGACGCAGCTAAACAGGAATTAAGGGTACGTTGCTGAGCGTTAACAGCCTCCTTCTTAGTGTTACGCGAACGATAAAGCTTAGCCAGCGCTACCAAGAGCTTATTATTGAGTTTTATAGCGGTAGATTAAACCTAGGGCCCTAGCAGCAATTAATAAGGGTACTTAAAAACTATTAAGAGTAATAGGACGCGTATATTTAGCGTTAAAAACAGAACGAACATCGCAAGACAATTAAATATTTACTTTAGTGCACTCCAAACAAGAGGACGGTTGTTAAGATTTAGGACTTACAAGAGCAATATAAACTAACCCCTCTTTCACATAATAAGAACATAGAGACGGTATTATCTTACCTAGAGACAATATTGTAGTAATAATATAAGACTAATAAGCTGTAGAAGAAGAAGAAGAAGGAGCCTTAGGCATAATAAGTAAGGATATTAACCAAATTAATTAGACGGATATTATACCTCTAGTAGACAACTTAGAGATATTAGGAATCTTTAAGGACGAAGATAAAGAGGAGGGAGATAGTATTACGGACGCTTTAAGTATAGGACTATAACTACTATAAGAGGAGTCGGAGGAAGCTAGTTAGTTAATAGCAGCATAGTCCAGAATAGAACCCGTAAAACTATATAACAAGGAATAGTAAGTAGGGTTACATAATATAATCTATATAATTTGTGTAATCTATAAGGTCTATTATAGAGTAAACAGAGCAGGTAAAGTAACAACTTTCTTAGGAGTATGGATGTATATTTAAAGGACTACAGTCCCTACCTAAATAGTTCCCTTCTTTATAGTAAATCTTAGAATACAATTAGAGTTAATCTATTGGGTAACTACTCCACTAGTTATTACTTATTACTATTACATTATTAACTTCGTTTAAATATCTATATACCTAGCCCATTAATAAGTCTACCGTAGTATTTCCTACAAGGCTTTTATTACATAGAGGAGAACCAGCTCCCTATATAATCCTTCTAAGACACTAATAAAACCCTTTACCCCTTATCTATCTAACCATGTCTCCTCTAGGACATTAGTAGGATATTAGTGAAACCTTTATCTATCTTATCTAATATGGACCTTTTAGGAGCGCCTGTTACATATATACAGCGTATATACTTACTATTCTATAGGCAGGCTATACTATAGTATATACTTAGCATATGCAGCGTATATGCTTACTATTCTATAGGCAGACTATACTATAGTATATACTTAGCATATGCAGCATATATGCCTACTATTCTAGGTAGGCTATACTATAGTATATACTTAGCATATACTTATACTAGTAAGCCGTTTAACTACCGCGATATATTCCTGTTTACTTTATGCTAGTATATGCATATGCTTAGTATATGCACTGCATATTTAGTGCATGCGGTCGCTTAGGTAAATTGTGGCTACCGATGCGCGTTCTGTATGGGTAAAAGTTGAGTACCGCCGACCTTTTTCCGGCGTTCCATCGGTGACCACGCTCAGCTTTCGCCGACCCCCGTCGGCGACCACGTTCAACTTTTTCCGGACCACGCTCAGCTGTACCCCGGATCATGCAGAAACGGATGAAGGAGGTCCCAGTGTCCTTGCTAGCTGGATGTAATTGTCCTTGTTTCACGTGTAATGACGATCGGCCTTCTTGCTAGTTGCTGTCAAAACAGCTGCGCCGTATGATCCCTATGTTGTACGAGGCTGTGAACGCTATATTCTGTGCTTCTACAGTCTTGGTAGGATCTTGTATACTACTCTGGAGCCGCGGAAATCCATCTATGACCTTTCACGGGCCCTACGGCTCCAGCCCTACCCTAGCCAGGATAAAGGACACTGAAGAATCGTATTTGCGTATTACGCTCACACTCTTTTGAAAGGGGCAATTTATTAAATGATGTTAAAAAAACTCATAAGGTGATAGAAAGTGGATGCGATTCATCCGCTGGGCTTAAGAAATAGTATCCCTAGCTAGGTTTCTGCCTCTTTTAATGGGGTAAAAACTTTTAGAAGATTATATCTATAATCCGACGTCCTATTCGGAAATTAATTTCTGTAGAACTTAACAGTTTATCTACTATTCCTGTGTAGAACATGTCATCTATCCCTTACATTGTTAGTTATATAATAACTAGATAATAGTTTTATAAAGGTAATAAAATTAAGTAAAAGCGTCTAAGTAGTTAGAATACTTAAAGGCTAGAAATAATAAGATTCGCAGGTAAGGCTGAAGTTACTTGATCTACCACTTGTGCCATTACCTTGCTACTATCTCCCCTTTCCTGTCTGCTAGCCATAACCCCCAATCTGTCATTTTCCTTTCCTCGCCCATCCCCATCACCCCATTTCCCTCCTCCCAACTACTCCAACCACCAAGTCCAAACAAATGTCTCATGGTCGGGCGTCCATGCGGACAGCTCCAGGGCTTCTCCATACTCCCCATATGCCGTACCACTTTCTCCATTTGTTCCAGCGTTAATGTTTTCCCGACCATCACGCTTCCTCTACAAGCTCTGCTTGCTAACAAGCGTCGTACTTTGCTTGGTCTTGGAACCTCCTGTCCAACATGGTCGGATATTATAGCTAAGAGCTCCTCTAGGTCAGAAGGGGTGAAGGTTACTTCACGGCTCATTGGCAGGCTAAGCAATTTACACCTTTGTCCGACTGGAGTAGTGCCTGAAGTATCAATGCTAACAATAAAGCCATTAGCGGTTAAATCGGCGGAGTGGGAGAGGATAGTTTCTTCTTCAATGGCCGTAAGGATGAGAGGGTGGGGATGAACGAGACGTTGGGGTGTCAGTATGGTGGAGGCTGTGAGCCGCTCGAAGTTGTACTTTTCGTCTGAAGCATGTTGGTCGATGATGAAGAGGTCTAAGGAAGTTGAGAATAGTTTGTTGTCAGAGGAAGGGCGCATAGCGATGATGAAACCAAGGTTAAATTGCCCGATGATGCGCATGAGGGCGAAATCGGATTTCGAGACTGTTAGGGAAAGCCGCTCCTCCGGCGTTGAATTGGACGGCGTAGCGGTTTCTAGGTCACTTTCGACGCCACTGGTTATTCTAGGGTTGACCCTTTTGACGTTTTGCCTGAGGCGAGAGAAGCTTTGGTAAATGCTCGGGATGGAGGTATTGACGGAACGGACAAGGTAGAGAGTTGAATATTTCTTTCCTGGGCCTTTGAGGAGACTAGCCGCGCGCCTCAAGTTATCATGGGACGGCCCTGCAGCTAGTTCCTCGGTTGAGGCGATCATGTGTGCCGCTCTGGCTTCTTCTGGTGATTTCTTCTCAGCCTCCTCGACATACTCGCTGTTTCCGCTATCAGATTCCTCTGCTTCATCATTTTCTGTCGCAAGTAACGGTACGGGGTTTCCGACCGCTTCATTCTTGCCGTCAGTATCAAGAGATAATTCAGGTTCGTGTCCACCAGAAAAAGAATCAGTTTGCGATGCCAAAATTGGCATGTTGCTGTCTTGTCTTCTAACATCATCTTCTAATATATAATTATCATCCTCATCCTCATTCTCTGCCTGCGTACCTAGAGCAGCAAACGTTCGCAGAGTTCTCCCAAATAGTGGGCTTGGAGTAGCATTCAATCCAAATTGAGGTGTGTGTATCCGTCGTCGCTTCCTTGGAGTGCTGCCAACAGTGGATGTAGTGGTAGTATTCCCGACGGTTATAGTAGCTGTCTCTGCAGGTATTCTCTTGGGTCTCATCCTATCAAAGGCGTTCTGGATAGTACTCTGGCTTGACTTTTGTGGTGTATGTTTCACACTGGGTATATCATCATCTACAGCGGGAGCTAGAGGGCTGAGTGAAGAGTCTTGCTCCATATGCTTAGCGTGCAGAGACGCTACTTGAGCGTTGAAGTCTTGCACTGCTTTTGGGATCTCATTTGTTTCAGGCGTTGAAGGCTCTGGGGAGCCAGACACAACCGAGATATCAATGGTATCCTGACCATGAGATAGCAGCTCACTTCCCAAATTCTGAAAGTTGGGAAGCCTCTGGTTCTTTTTCGAAAATGTTATGCTCTTTGGTTCTGAAGAGCGTCCGCTCCTATCTTCTGCATTCCGCCCAACAAAATTCTGCATCAGACTTACAGTGGGGCTCACCAAGCACACAATATCCTCGTTTGAAGAAGATGATGCCGGGTGATTCTTGCGAACAAGATCTTCATCCTCAACCTGGCCCGTAATAGTCGTGCTTCCCGCTTCGGGCTGATCTGCAGATTCTCTGATTACAGTAGACGGTCGGTAGACCGGTAATTTACGAACTGATAGTTGAGACTGCGGGACGCTTTGGTCGTGCGACTCAAAGAGTTCCAAAAGCGATGCTTTGAGTGTCTCCAACAAGGCGGTTTGATCATGAAGTAGTATAGTGCGTTTATCTGGTGACACATTGACATCGTAAGCATTCGTATCAAGGTTGAGATTGGCGAAAATGAATGGCGACTGCGTAATATTGTATGATTTGTAGACTTCGTTGAAAGCCTTTGCGACTTGCGGAAGGCTACATGGGCGAGAATTAACGAAGAACATTTGACGATCTGGTGTCTGCCGGCCTTCACCGACAACCGGACGAGAGATGTGCCCTAGTATCTTGACTTCTCTGGACCCGGCATCTTCGTGAGTGCTCCAGTTACGGGCGCTTTGGGTCGATTTGGTACTAGGGTCCATCTCAAATTGTAGGTTGAGTGGTATTAGCCCTAGCAGGGTCTTTGCTCCGTATACGTTGGCAATATTCTCCTTCGTCGTAGGGTTAGAATTCGTTGAAAATACGGTGACTTTCTTGCTACGACAAATATCAACTTCTGCCCATTAAATATTATTCGAGCTCCAGAGTTACCCTTTCGGCATTTGATTACTGGCTGCGAACCGAACATCTATGCTGATACAAGCGTATGCATGGAGAAGACTGAGAACTTTCCCATATTCTCTCTTTATATTCTTCTCCAATTCTCTCCGACGAACGGGGAGGTTATGGAAAAGGTTTTCAACCACCACTATTGTCCCCTTCTGGCTGGCGACGATGGAACTGCTCTTCAGCTTTCCAGAGACTTCAAAATCAAGCCTTTTTCCTTTGGGACCATCGGCCGCCCTAGCGGTGATAATATGAAATTTCGAAAGGGCGCACAGTGATGAGAGGGCTTCACCTCGGAAGCCGAACGTGCGAAGAGAGTTGAGGTCATCGTAGGTCGAGAGTTTAGAGGTATAGTGCTTGAGAGCTGCCAATAGTGCATGTTAGAGTTATAGTCCACAATAGCTTTATGGAGAATATTGGCGTACCGATCTTCTCGTAGTCCTCTGGCGCTATACCCCCGCCATTATCATGCACCTCTATTGAATCAAGGCCATGGTTCTTGAAACGTATATCTATGAAGATTTGCAGAGACATCAGCGGATGCACAGGGAACATAAAAGCCGCTCACATATCAATAATGCTAGCATACCAATAGATTTAGCTCCAGCATCTAGGCTGTTCTCTACAAGCTCCTTGACCACAGAACAGATATCTATTATAACTTGCCCAGATTGAATTTGATGCACCTAGTAACTCTATTAGTTATTGATATCTCTAAGACATAGAATCAACTTACCGAGCGGTCCTCGATGGGCTTTATGGTGGCCATGTCAGCCCATGCTGATATTTGGTTGATGCGGCGTGACAGCGTGAAGTCGCGTCACATGTTACCTCAGCAAGGTCAGATACAGTCGCTTCGGAAAAAGACGATCAAATGTCAGAAACCATGATCAAAAACAGAAATTTACCAAATCCTCACCTGTGTTTATCTCAGGTGCCTCAGCCGCTTCTTTAAGGAATTTGTGGCGTTGCATGGCCCCACTCTGCCAACTCGTGCGAACTCGTGCGAACTCCTGAGCCAATAGAACGTCGTGCTAACCCCTACTACCCCTGCCACCCCAAAGAATCCTCTGCGAAGCGTCTAAGAGATTATAGGCGCGCGTTTGCTGTAAACCGGGCGCGATTCTTAATGTATATTAACTTTAAGCAACTATAATAGGGTTAATATAGCAGCTATAGCTATAGTTTATAATGTAATTAAATTATAACATTCTCTATTAGTAGATTCTAGTAAATTTAACTAGCTAACTAATATATTAGGGGGTAAAGTATAGCCTTAAAGTTTAAAGACGCGTTTTTAAACCTAGTTATACCTAACTAGTCTTATTAATATAGCGACCGTATTTTACTACTAATATGTAGATAGTTAGCCCCCTAACTAAAATTTTAACCCAAGTTTATAATTTAGAGCTTTATTATATAGACTTTAATTAATATATATAGAGATGAGATTTTCCAGGGGGAGACCCCCTAGGACCCCCCTATATAGAGCTTTTACTTAATTTAGGAGTAGTAGTAAGATTAAGGCGCCTTAGTTACCACTAGGTAAGGATCTACTGCAGTAACTAAGGCGCCCTACTTAAACTAAGCTTAAAGGTTATATTAGTCACAAATCTAATATATATTTAGACTGCAGAGCTTTAATATAGAGCCCTCTATATAGGATCGAATATAGTAAATTCTAATTCTAATTTAAAGCTTTATATATTAAATATTTTTAATACCTAATAACTAAATCGCCGCATGGCTAAAATTAAAGTCTACTACCCTAAATTAATCAAATACGCGTGTAAGAAGAGACATAATGGTATGCTAAGACCCCTTCCCCTAATAGGCAGAGGCGGTATGGCTATAGTAGCAACGCCTAATATAATTAATTAACCATATTATTACCTACCAGTTTAGATATATAATAACGCAATAGCTTAGCAATAATGTAATAGCTTAGCGCCAAGTAATAAGAGGGAGGGAGGTAGGGAAGGAAGGGGAAGAAATTAGGGATAGCTTAGCCACTATAAGAAGGTTATAATAGTGGTATAGTATTAAACTTTAAAAATTGTATCCTGGGAGCTTAATTAACAACCCCTATATAAAATATTAACAACGTTTAATTATAGAGCTTTAAACCAGCAGATATTCTAAAAATGCCTATTATAAGCAGCTCTAAATGCGAAATCTAAAATATTTAGTATTAGTGTAAGTATGGGATGGGGTATATATTTATATTCCTAAATATTATTATATAACGCAATCTTTAGGTAACAAAAACTAGCTATTAATGTTACTTAACTAATACCTACTAGAGGTTCCTCTGTTTTTTCTATCTTCTCTCTTACCTATTATCTTCTTATTTAATACTATTTATATTACCACGTTAACTAATAGATCCCTTACTAGGGACTAAGGAGGAGTATTAAAGTACCTCTAGCTCCTATAAGGAAGAAGAAAAGAGTAGAGAAAGGTATAAAGAAGGGAGTATTTATAGATAAGAGGATGTCACGGAGTGAGTATAAGCGACGATAATATATAGCAAAGTAGATATTATTAAGCTATGTATATAAACTATGTAATAAAGTCAAGACGTTGTATAAGGAGAGAAGGTAAGGAAACAGGAAGAAAGGGTATATATTATTAGTTTAGTTACTTAGTCGACACGTGTACGGAGCAGAATAGGATTTAGGTAGCGGTCCTGGCAGAACTTAGTAGGATTTAGTAGGCTTAGTAAAATATGGCAGAATGCGGCAGATTGCTATTAGATTGCCATAGATTGCCGGCAGATTGCCATTAGATTATTGTCTCGCGGTTAGTCTCTTCTTACTACGTTAGTAGAAATAGGTAGAAATAGGTGGACGTGTATAAGGTGTTACGGAGGTGTCCCATAATAGTACCCCCCCTTTAAACTTGAGCTTTTATAAGATGGGGCTGTAATAGTTCTAGATAGAGTTTGTAAAAGTCTTCTGCGGCTTATATAAGTCCTATAGAGTTAACGGGTTCCCATAAGGGTTTAGTAAAGTCTCTCCATTTTATAAGGTATATATATTTATATTTCCGTTTATTGTACTTAATGTTATTAACTCTTTTAATAAGGTACTTATCCTTACTATCTACTTTAACTAGTGGGGGAGGGTCTTAGATCTATCTAGGTAGGGCGTCTAATATAGGGGCGGCAGGGCGGAGGACTAATGTATAGAATATAGGGTAGATTTTAACCATATTAGGAAGCTTTAGTTAGTAGGCATAAGGAAAGATAACTTTTTTGACCTTATAAGGGCCGGCGTTCTTCCAATTAAGTTTCTTAGTAGGTTATTTTATATTTAGATTTCTTGCGTCTAGCTAGATAAAGTTACTAATTTAGTAAGCTAGTGCTAGGGTTTGGTTCTTATTTACTATAGCTTTATAGACAGACTGGGCCTATATTATTTTATTAGTAAGGAACTCTTATAGTTCTTCCATCTTCTTTACAAATTTATTTGCTTCTGCAACTTATAAGGCTTAATAAGCTAGGTAAGGAATATTACTAAAGGGTTTAAATGTTACGGACGCTTTAAGTACGATGTTACAACTACTTGGGGAAGAGTCGTAGGAAGCTAGTTGGTTAATACAGGTACGGTCCAGGATAGATCCGGTGGAACCATATAACGAGGAATAGTAAGCGAGTCACATAATGTTATACACAGTGTACGAAGTATACGCAGTGTACGCCACGTATAATATATATAACACGTACCTCATATACAAGAGAGGATTTCTTAGGAGTACAGTTATGTATTTAAAGGACCTTAGTCCCTACCATAGATAGTTCTCTCCTTGTAGTAAATCTCAGAATACAATTAGAGTTAATCTATTAGGCAACCACTCCACCAATTATTATTATGTTGTTATTTTATTCTTACCTATATACCCAGCCCAATAACAGAACCTACTGTAGTTCCTACTACAAGGTTCTATTACACATTTACTACTAAGATTACAGTATTGAACAAGATTGAACAATATGCTACCAAGAGCAGCACCAGTCACAACGGCGTTAGCAACAGCCACAACCTTAGGACCAGGAGATACCAGTATGGACAATAGGGATTCTCAAGTGGTTACGCAAGGTCAGTTACAGGAAATGGTTAATTACTTACAAGACAACAATAGGATACTTAAAGAACGCATTAATAGAATCAGAGTAGCAAAGATTAAGTTACCTTTAATCAAACAATTCTTAGGGGAGAAGTTAAAGCTTAAAGGATTTCTTACATAAATGCACTTTAAGGTAGTACAGGAAGGGGCGAAGTTAGCAATATCATTAAATCAAGTAGCCTATGCAGGATTGTTCCTAACAGGGAGGGCACTTAAGTAGTTTAAGCCATATCTCATGGAAATACAGGTTAATAGCATGACAACTACTAACCAGGATATACAATACATATTTACCAGTTAGAATAGGTTTGCAGAATAGTTTGCAAAATAACTAACGCAGATATTTAAAGACTTAGAGGCCATAACTACAGCGGAACAAAAGCTTCAAAACTTAGTACAACGCACTTCAGCAATTAAGTATACAACACAGTTTCAAACACTAGCCATATAGGTTAAGTGGAATAATAGGGCGCTTATGGCATAGTATAAACAGGGACTTAAGGCTAAAGTCCAGGACACAATTATCTTAATAGAAGATGCGGACACTCTAAGAGAGTTAATAGATTAGTTAATAAAGATTAATAACAGAATCTATTAAAGGGAATAAGCTAAGAAAGGGCAAGACAGAGTTCCATAGTTATATAAGGCGCAGAGTATACAGCAACAGACATAGAGTCAAAAACTATAGAATAGCGCAGAGCTAATAGACCTAAGCGGTACCAAAGAAACCTAAAGATAGGAAAAGAAACTATAGAAACCTAGAGGTTAAGAATTAAGTAATTAAAGGACCTAAGAGCAGAGGCCAAACCAGGGATTTTAGCAGCAGAAGACGTTTAGGCGAACTCCACAGCAAGAAAAGTGGTTTAAAGATAGGGCTTATATAAATTGCGGAAAATAAGGTCATTTTGCCAAAGACTGCAGAGGTAGTTAGAGTAACTATACGGTAAAGGAAACTAGGCCAGCAGACAGCACGTATATACAAAGGGATAATAGTGCACTGTGAGGAACAAAAGAGTATTTAATTAACAGTTTTGCGTATTATTATAACAACGTATACCAAATTTATAAGGATACTAAGTATAGCGCAAGCTATTAGCTATAGGAGCCATTATTATCTAAGTTTAGAGGAACCAACAAACCAGCTTATAGATTAGATATCAAAGACAATAAATTTAATATAGGCAAAGCATTTACCAATAATAAGGCAATAAAGGCAGCTTACTGGGAGCATGCAAACCTCAGAAAAGTTAAAACAGAAGTAGAGACTGAGACCATTACAGAATAAGGTTTAGTAATAGGTATTATAACACCATTAGATACAATTTCTATTGCTTTATAAGACGATAGGAGCAATATTTAGAAGAAACTAAGCAAGTAAACAACTACTAGTACTAGCTTATTACTCAATAAAGGCAAAAGGCTATAGGCTTAAGATTTTTATAAAGAGATAAGAGAAGCTTAAGATTTTTAAGACGAGATAAGACACACCTAAGAACCCACAACGGATAAAAACTAATGGGAAAGGGTAGCAACTTAGTTTAATAATAAATAAATAAGTACAGGACATAAGTTCAAGAACTATAAGTTTAGGGAATGAGTAAGAATATTAGCAATCCTAGGTAAACACAGTGTTCAGCCTAAAGATTAAACAGTTAATACTAGGATTAAAAAGTAAGATAACTATAAAGATCTAGCTACAAAACGCAGAAAATAAGAAACTATAGATAAGTTCAGAACAAGAATTATTATATAGCAAGAGCAAAAGCTAGACAAAAGGTTAGCTATGCTAAGTTATATAAGGGACAGAGCACCTATATAAAGAGTTACTAATAGGCCAAGTATAGGGACACCTAGGGTAAAGTGGTTAGATAAACTGGAACAAAAAGAGGATTTAGATATTCTAACTAGGTTTAAAGAAAGACATACTAAAGAATATTATAATGCAGCGATAATAAGGTACTTTCTAACAGATAGACTATACACACTAAACCAGTTATATGGAAAGTGGTATAGGTAACAACATAATAACAAATAGGCAGATTTTTATATATAGCTGGATAAAAAAAGTTGTCCAAGACTAACCTATTATAGAAAAACGCATAAGTCACATTAAAGGAGTATTAATTATAATATTAAGGAACCTAGAAGAAGGATCTAGGGACTAGAAAAGTAAGTAACAAATCTCAGTACCCACAGCAGAGATACTAGTAGTTAGGTTAACTAGGTATAGGTTTAAACTCAAGAATAAAGACAAACTAAGAGTTAACCTAAAATATGCAGCACATTATACACTATTATGGATAGCTTATATGGATGACACATGTAACATACATAAAGCACCTAAAGATAAGAACTAGAAGTACTTAGCAAGAATATATTAGGCACCAGAGAAAAAACGGTTTAGGAACGCTAAATATATACATAATTAGCACCTAGTAGAAGTATAAGGTTAAGGAGACTTAATACTTTAACCAGGAAGATTCCTTACGGAAGAATACCTAGATAGATAATAGTAATAGAAGTGCCTAGAGAACACTTGTCTATGGTATATAGAGGAAAAGAAACAAACTAAGTATTAGCTAAAGTGGGACTAAGTATAGGCAAGATCTAGCAGCTAATAGTTAGGAAAAGGGGAGGCGTACAAAACTAGAGGGAACTAGTATTAGAGCCTTAGACCCTTAAAGGAATTTAAGGTTAATACCTAAATTTAAGAGCTAAATAGCAAGATTAGCAGTTTAAAGCGTTAGTAGATAGTAGAGCAACTAGGAACCATATATTACTAAAGGCAGTAGAAAGGATAGGGTTACCACACAGATAAAAGAAACACTTATATCCACTTATAACAATTTTAGGAGATTAGATAGCCTATAGAGGAGGCATTATTAATCTCAAAACAGGACCTATTTAGATAACTATTAAAGGGAGACCAGTTAGAATGTCTTTTAATATCCTACCGTTAGGACAGGATAAGGCAATACTAGAAATACCTTAATTACAGGAGTATAATCTAAAGATTAATTGGGTTATAGGTTAAGTTAATATCAAGGATATACAACAGCGTAAAGTGCGACAGTAAACCAAGTTAGTATAGTACCAAGTCAGAGCAATATATAAGGAGACTAAGCGAGGCTTAAGTTATATACTAAAGAGATACCACAAGTATAGTAAAAAGTTATAGTCACTAGAAAGTAAAAAGCTATTAGAGTATATAGCTTGGGATTATAAGATAGAATTAAAAAAGGGAATAAGTCCAAAGTTCTTTCTAATTTATAAGCTTACTAAAATAGAGTTAGTAGCGCTTAAGGAGTTTATTTAGGAGAACTTACGCAAGGGATATATTAGACCATTATAGTTATCAGCAGGATATCCAGTACTGTTCATCCTAAAGAAAAACGGAAAACTTAGGATGTGTATAGACTACAGATAGTTAAATAGCATCACTAGGAAGGATAGGTATCCTTTACCCTTAATTAACAAAATCTAAGATAGGATAGGCAACGCAAAGATCTTTATAAAGATAGATCTAAGATAGGCGTACCATTAGATTAGGATTAAAGAAGGCGACGAATAGAAGGCAGCCTTTAGGTTAAAGGAAGGACTATATAAACTATTAGTTATACAATTTGGGCTTATAAACGCACTAGCAATGTTCTAAAAGCGAATTAATAGTATATTAGGAGAACACCTAGATGAATTTATTATGGCATACCTTAACAACATCATTATCTACTTAAAGAGCGAGGAAAAGCACGGAGAACATATTAAATAGGTCTTAAAGAGACTACAAGAAGAACAGATACTAGTAGCAATTAAGAAATGCGAGTTCTTTACCAAAAAGACCGATTTCATTAGATTTATTATTAAACTAGGCTAACTTAGTATAGATCCAAAGAACATCAAGGCTATAGTAAATTGGCAAGAACCAGAGAACGTCACGCAGTTAAAATCGTTCCTAGGGTTTTGTAATTACTATAGAAGGTTTATAGCGCAATAGTTATAGGACATTGAGCTATTTACGCAGTTAATAAAGAAAGAAAAACCGTAGGCATAGGGAAAGGAGTAATAAGAACTATTTAAAAGAATTAAAGAGTTGTTTACCTAGGAGCCAGTTCTTAAGATCTATTAACTAGGTCTAGAGACAGTTGTAGAAATAGATACATCAGACTTTATACTAGGGGCATACTTTATATAGAAATATCAAAATAGATAGCACCTAGTAGCATACTATAGTTAAAAGATAATACCACTAGAGTTAAACTATAACATCTACAACAAGGAGTTGTTAGGTATAGTTACAGCACTTAAAAAATAGAGAGCATTCTTATAAGGCACAAAGAAACTATTTGTAGTTAAAACGGACCATAAGAACCTTATAGGATTCCTAACAATAAAGGAACTCAACCAAAGATAGATTAAATAGGCGGAAATACTTACAAAATACCATTTTAAAATTCAGCATACTAAGGGTACAGACAATGCACGAGCAGACGCTCTAAGTAGAAAGGCTAAACTATAAAGTAATAAAAAGCTATTAGGAGCTTTGTTACGAAAGGATTAAGACAGATTAATTAGGTATAATTATCCAAAGATTATAGCAACCAAAGAAAGTCAGATCCATAAATTACTAAAAAGTAATTAGATACAGAAGATCTAAGAAGCATAGGTAGAGGATCTAGACTTAGAGCAATACAAAAACAGAGAAGCAACATATATGCCTAAGTCTATTACAGAAGAATTTGTTAAGGAATTCCATAAGGGAATAATATAGGGACATAACAGAGCTATAGGCTTAGTGTTAAGACTTTAAGAGGAATACATTATTTAAGGAATCTGGGGACTAGCAAAATAAGTTATAAAGGAATGTCTAGATTGCTAAAGAAATAAACTAATAAGGCATAAGCTATACGGAGGGCTATAACCTGTTAAGACACTAGGAAGACCATAGGAGGTTATATTATAGGACTTTATTGTTAAGTTATTAAAGTTAAGAGATCCTATTACAGGACAAGATTATAACGCGATTTTAGTAATAGTAGATAAGCTAATAAAGTAGGGATACTTTATAGCATACACTAAAGAAATATTAACAGAAGATGTTGCTAAAATCTATATAAAGGAAGTATTTATAAGACACGGAGCATTAGACAAGATTATATTAGACAAAGATCCAAGATTTATAGTAGCATTTTAGGAAGTATTTCTAGCAGAATAAGGAGTTCGCGTAGTAATATCTACAGCGTATTATCCGCAGACGGACGGATAAACGGAAAGACTAAACTAGACACTAGAGCAGTATTTAAGGCATTATATTAATCACACATAGAATAATTAGGTATCGTTATTACCAGTTATACAGTTTGCATATAATGCAACACCATAAGAAGGAATGGGGACATTACTATTTAAGGCAAATTACGGATACGAGCTAAGGACATTATTATCGCCATATTAAGCAAAAAAGACAAGTAGCACAGCTAAGCAAAGAATGGAGATATTAATAAATCTTTATACAGACCTTAAAGAAACAGTTAAACTAGTACAAGAATAAATAAAAGGGTACTATAATACTAAGAGATCTAAGGGACCAGATCTTAAGGAGGGGGATAAAGTATAGCTACTACACAAAAATTTTAAAAGTTAACGACCAAGCAAGAAATTAGACTATGTTAGACTAGGACCTTTTAAAGTTAAGCAAAGAATTTTATTGGTCACATACAAGTTAAACCTACTAGCTAAAATGAAAATCTACCCTATACAACACGTTGCAATGCTAGAGCCAGCACACAGGAATATTAAGCCACCAGTCTATAAAGCAGACACATATAGAGGACAGGAGGAAGACAAATAGCAAGTTTTAAAGATCATTAGTTATAAGGATATAGATAACAAAACATAGTATAAAGTAAAGTGGATAGGCTATAGCGAGACTACCTAGAAACCACTAAGCAACCTAAGGAACGCTATAGGAAAGGTATAGGAGTATTAGAAGAAAGCAGGTCAGGCAACATTAACAAAAAAGGATCACCAAAGAATAAGTTACCTAAGGGGGACCCAAGAGGAGCAATTACCAAGCTACTTAGAGTTGTTTCCCTTGCAGGAGAAGAGCCAGTCCTTTTATTACCCAGCTTAGATAAACCCTATTAAACCAGTTTCTACTTCTTAAAACGGACCTTCTCACGAACACGTTCAAGATAAAGAAAATAGGTAGAGGCCGATAAACGGGCTTTAAGGGCACGCTATTAAGCAGCTATAGCCTCCTGCTTTGCTTCCTGTGAACAATAAAGCTCATCTAAGGCGCTTAAGAGCTTACCATTAAGTTTTGCAGCGGTAGATTAAATATAAGACCCTATAATAAGTTACTTAGGGAACTTAAAAACTGTTAAGAGTTATAGGACGCGTATACTTAGTATTAAAAACAAAGTAAACATCACAGGATAATTAAACATTTGCTTTAGTGCACTCCAAGCAAAACAAGGGTTGTTAAGATAAGGGACTCGCTATTATAATACACACTAACCCCGCTTTTGTACAATAAGAATATAGAGACAATATTATCTCACCAAGCGACAGTATAGCAGCCACAGTGCAAGCATGACGTTGCGCTTATAAAGAAGAAGAAGCTTTAGGTATAATAAGCAAGAATATTAACCAGACTAATCAAACAGACATTATACCTCTAGTAGACAACTTGGAGATGTTAGGAATCTTTAAGGACAAAGATAAAGAGGAGGGAGATAGTATTACGGATACTTTAAGTATAATGTTATAACTACTTAGGGAAGAGTTGTAGGAAGCTAGTTAGTTAATATAGGCATGGTCTAGAATAGATCCGGTGAAACCATATAACAAGAAATAGTAAGTAAGTCATATAATATTATACGCAGTGTACAAAGTATACGCAGTGTACAAAGTATACGCAGTGTACAAAGTATACGCAGTGTACAAAGTATACGCAGTGTACGCCACGTATAATATGTATAACACGTACCTCACATATAAGAGAGGATTTCTTAGGAGTACGGTTGTGTATTTAAAGGACCTTAGTCCCTACCATAGATAGTTCTCTCCTTGTAGTAAATCTTAGAATACAATTAGAGTTAATCTATTAGGCAACCACTCCACCAGTTATTATTATGTTATTATTTTATTCTTACCTATATACCTAGCCTAATAACAGAACCTACCGTAGTTCCTGCTACAAAGTTCCGTTACATTAAAACCCATTTGTAGGTACTAGCTATAATTAGCTAGAAATAGGGAAATCTTTATAGTTTCTAAGACGGAGTTATTTATAGTCTATTTAGTTGTTCTGCAAATATAATATATATATTATTCATTGCTTAACATCCGATTTAGATAATATAATATATATATCTAAATATACTGTTCCATTATAGCATTTATATATTCTATTTAACTATCTGTTTTTAGGTAATATACTATAAACAATAGTGCTTTAATACAGAATTAGGTAGTTAGTTCTTTCTAAAATACTAAAATAAACTGGCGGCCTCTATTAAAGACAATTGTTTTAGGGAGTTTATAGAGTTTCTATATATAATCTAGGAATAGTTAGGCAATAGCAGGTATTAATATATTAGGGCAGGCGATTAAGTGTCTTATCTTAGATAGTTGGTCTATAACTACTATAATATTTATACAGCCTTTGCTTATAGGAAGATTAATAATAAAGTTAATTAAGATATCCTTCTATTTTTGGTCTGGAACAGGTAGTGGCTTTAAAAGGCCGTTATACATCTTATGCAAAGCTTTAGCTTATTAGTAGGTATAGCAGCTAGAAATATACCTTCGTATTATATTATGTATATTTGGCTAGTAGTATTCCTATTAAAGTAGTTCTAGGGTTTTTCTACGGCCTAAGTGGCCGGCTACTGGTAGGTTATATACATGTTTAAGAAGCTTAAGCTTAAGTTTGTTATAGTTAGGTATAACTAGGCGGTTCTAGTAGTACAAGCGGTCTCTATAAGGTTTATATTTACTTAGAGAGATCTTTTTAAAGCGTCTAACGCCATCTTAAATTAGCTTAAGTGTCTCTTGGATAAACTCGTTATTTAGATATTTATTAATTATAATCTATTTAATTAATTAATTAGTTATTTTAAGGATGTATACCATAAGGTCTTTAGCTAGGGGATTAAATAATTCGGGGTAAAGTAGGGTTTAATTATAGTAGGCGCGTACTTCTTTCTATACTGGTATATCTTATAAATATCAGGTTAGGGCATTAGGTTTTTAACCTTAGATGCCTAAGTAGTATATAATTGAGAATTAGAAACAAGATAGATATTCTAACTAGTGGGCTTAATAATAACTTAGCTATTTTATGGTTGTGAAGTACTATAGATTCTTATAGTTGCTAAGAACCTTAATTAGAAATCTGGCGCCTTCTAGTTTAGGTCGCTATTATTTAAAATATCTAATAATGGCTAACAATTCCTTATTATAGATTTTGTAGTTATATTTGGCTAGGCCTAGTTATTTTAAGAAGTATACTATAGGGTGTAGTACTCCTTCCTTATTATACTAAGATAGAATACCTCTAGTAACATAGTTAGATAAGTTAGCTTCTATAATACTCTTTTGGTTTAGGTTAAAGTGTTAAAGTATAGGTGCAGTAGTAAATATAACTTTTAGATAAGTAAAGGCCTTCTTATATTCCTTATTAAAAATAAAGGTTTTATCCTTTTAGGTTAGAGATATAAGGGGTAAGACTAGGGCGGAGAAGTTATTAATAAACTATTAGTAGAAGTTAGCAAATCCTATAAAGGCTCTTACGTCCTTAACGTTCTTAGGTTCTTACTAGTTTATAATTACTTTAATCTTCTTTAGATCTATTTATATACTATTTATAAAAACAACAAGTCTAAGATATAGGACTTCTGTTTTATGGAATTTACACTTATTTATATCTAATTATAAGCTAGCTCTATATAGGGCTTTTAAAATAAAGTTAATATGTTTCTTATATTTAGTTAGGTTATTACTATATACTAGAATGTTATTAATATAAGCAGTACAGAAAACGTCTAAATAAGATTATAGGGTGTTATTTACAAAGTATTAAAATAAACTTAGGGCATTTGCAAGGCTAAACGGCATTACTAAGTATTTAAATAGTCTATATCTAGTATAGAATGCAGTAAGCTATTTATCTCCCTTTGTAATACAGAGGCGGTTAAATGCATAGATAAGGTTAAGTTTTATATAGTAGCGAGCCTTACTTAATTAGTTTAGTATCTCTTAAATTAACGGGAGCGGGTACCAATTTTTAATAGTAATAGTGTTAAGAGCTTGGTAGTCTATATAGAAGCGTAAACCGCTACTAGGTTTCTTAATAAAGATTATAGGTGTAGTTATAGGTAAAGAGCTTGCCGTAATAAATCCTTTACTTAGGTGCTTATTTAAGTACTTTTATAGTACTTTAAGTTTGTTCTAAGATATTCTATATAAGGGTCTAAATTCTAGCTATTTTCCTTCTTTAAGTACAATCTTGTAGTTATATAGTTAGTACTCCGCTAACTTATCGACTTCCTTTTATAAGAATACCTTTGGGTGCTTATAGTGGCATACTGGTACTTTTGTAGCAGGGTTAGTGTGCTTTTTTAATACTAGGGCCTTTTTAATATCAGCCATTATAACGGCAAAGATTATGTGTTTAGGTTTCCTGGTAAGTTATACTAATAGGGTAGCTCTAATTATGTAGATATCTAAGGTGTTAAGCGGGCTTAGATTATCCTTAGTTTCTTATATAGTTTTGGGTTTGGTATTAGATCTAGTATTAAATACAGAGTTAGTATTAGATTTAGTTTTAGGTTTAATATTAGGTGTGGAGTTAGTATTAGATTTAGGTTTAGGTTCTTTAAGTATCCTTTTTATAGTAGAATACTAGTTCTTCTGGCACCTTTATATATTAAGCTTAGACTTCTGCTTAGTTTAGGGTATAGTAGTTAAAGTTGGTTTATATAGTCCGGTGTAATTTCTAGGTTCTTAATAGACATTAGTGGAAATCTTATATTAGTGGAATTTGGTGGAATTCTCAGGTCGGTGAAATTTAGTAAAATTCTTAGGTTGGTAGAATTAGGTAGACTTTTTAGGTATAGAGTAGACGTTAATAGAAATTTTAAACTGGTAGATCCTAGTAGATTTTTTAGATTTTAGTTTAGGGCTTAAGCAGCAAGTTATAAAGCACTTCTACTTATAACAGGAGGCGGTAAATAGAAGCTTAAGGTTGTCTTAATTAATAGTTACCTTATATGGCTTTATCTAGGGCTGTTTAAGGATTACTAGGTAACCTAGGGTAGTTATAAAGAGTTTAATTTATTTATTGATCTTACACCGATTTAGCTCTGTGGCCATGCGGTACTCCTATTTTACATAATGGGAAAACCCGATACGGGACAAAAAACCCCCTCCTCGGCCTGTTATACACTCTCTGCCGTCTACTTCGCAGCCTATAAGTATCGAAAAGGCGTCTGCAGACGCCTACTCCTTAAAGAGTTTAATTAATTCTTTATAGTTTAGGTATTGGAGTTTTAGGGCCGCTATATAAGTAATACGGCCTAAAATAGTGCGTTTACTATTAAATCTAAATACATTAATATGCCGGTTGAGGGGTGTTAGGGTAAACCTATTATCTTACGCAAAGATCTTATTAATAAATCCTATACCGCTAGCTCCTGTATTAATTAGGACTTAAGTATTAGCCTATTAACCTTTCTACTAAAGATGGTAGTTAATAGTTATACTATAATCCTAAGAGTTAGGTTTTATAATATCTAATATATTTAACAAGATCCTATAATATAGCTGTCCTAAAGAGCGACTTAACTTTAAAATATGCCTTTTGGTAGTAAGCGGGAAGGGGTTCCTCTAAAACATTAGTTGTAACTTTATCCTTATAAGTAGTGCTTATTAAATACAGGGCTGGAACTAGGTAAAGATTAGGGGTAGTAACTAGAGAATTAGTGTAGTAAACGGCTACTAGTATTGGCCGTTTATAAATTCTTTTAAAAAGGGATAAAGCAGTAGCTAGAGATATAAGCGTTACTTCCGCACTTAAAATAGAGGCCATATTTAATACGTCGCTCTTATTTAGCAGATCCTTTTAAGGTATAGAAAAGGGTCCTAGTGTTAATATCTATGGCGTCTAAGTCCTTACAGGTCTTAGGCGGTTAGGGGGTAGAGTATTAAGGTATATGTTTTAGGGTAAGGCGTAGTAAGTTATTATATAGGCCATTAATAATATTGGCGCAGGCAGTAACAGTACCTTGTAGTTTAACTCCTATAAGAGATGCCTTTAATTTAGGGTTTAGAGATTCTACTAGGCAATTAATTAAGGCGGGTTCGTTCTATCTAGTCTCTTTAACGTAGTAGTAGAATTTAGTAAAGTATAATAGGAAGTTCTTAGAACCCTATGTTATCTTACTTAGTTTCCTTTATAATATAGTGACTTAGTTAGAGTCGCCATAAGATACTTTTAGTATAGTAACTAGTTCCTCTACTGTATTTAGTTAGAATAGGTATATAATATCCGCGGCATCTTCTTTTAGGCGGCTTATAGTATAATAAAGTTAACTATCAGGGATAGGGTAGCAATTAATATTGCCACTTAGCTTATTTTAAAGTTAGTTAAGGAAAGAGCGTAGCTTACTTCTCTTACTAGAGTAGATAGGAGGATTAGGGAGACATTTAAACAAATTTTTTTAGGGGTATTAACTGGCAAATTTAGGGTTAAGAAGCTAGTTTTAAATGCGTTCTTCTTATCCGGTGTTTATAGGTTAATACTAGTAGGGACAAATAGGGGCGACGGTGTAGTAGATAGTAGGTTATAGCAAATTTCTTTAACTTCCTTTCTTAGGGATTGGACTGTCTTATAATATTAAGCTTTTTATTAGGTAAGAGCGTCTATAAAAGCATTTTAGAGGCTTCTTATATATTTGGTAAATAAGACGTATAAATTATTTATAGATAAGGGGTTTTCCGGGTTATTTTATATATTAGTTAGGGCGGGATAGAGTATATAGTTTAACGTAATATAGTATTACGGAGTAAGTATAAGCGACGATAATATATAGCAAAGTAGATATTATTAAGCTATGTATATAAACTATATAATAAAGTTAAGACGTTGCGTAAGGAGAGAAGGTAAGGAAACAGGAAGAAAGGGTATATATTATTAGTTTGGTTGCTTAGTTAATATATATACAGAACAGAATAGGATTTAGGTAGCGGTCCTAGCAGAACTTAGTAGAATTTAGTAGGCTTAGTAGAATATAGTAGAATGCGGTAGATTGCCGTTAGATTGCTATAGATTGCCAGTAGATTGCCATTAGATTATTATCTCACGGTTAGTCTCTTCTTGCTGCGTTAGTGGAAATAGGTGGAAACAAGTAAACGTATATAAGGTGTTATAGAGGTGTCCTGTAATAGAGGAGGCCTATAAGCACAGGAGATTAGGCGGCTCCTCTATTCTTTCTATCTTCTCTTTTACCTATTATCTTCTTATTTAATACTATCTATATTACCATGTTAACTAATAGATCCCTTAATAGGGACTAAAAAGGCGTATTAGAGTATATCCAGCTCCCTATAAGGAGGAAGAAAAAAAGAAAAGAAGGTATAAAAGAGGGAGTATTTATAGATAAAAGGAGGCCTGTAAGTATAGGAGATTAGGCAGCCATAAATAGCTATTAATATTACTTAACTAATACTTATTAAAGGTTCCTCTATCCTTCCTATCTTCCTTTTTACCTATTATTTCCTTATCTAATACTATCTATATTACTACATTAACTAATAGATCCCTTAGTAGAGACTAAGAAGGCGCATTAAAGCACCTTTAGCTCCCTATAAAGAAGAAGAAAAGAAGAGAAAGTATAAAAAAGGGAGTATTTATAAACAGGAGGAGGTCTATAAAAGAAGTAGTAGTAAGGTTAAGGCGCCTTAGTTACTACTAGGTGGTATTATCTTATTATTATTATCCATTGCTTAACGTCTGATTTGGATCCCTGTTAGGCCCATGCGGACTACTCCTTATATACATATAGGGAGAAAACTCTATTTAAGAAAACCCCATAATCCGTCTCCCCGCCTTTTAGGGCTCGCTTGCGAGTCGCCTATAAGTTACTAGTGGTGCTCTACTACCTTACTTTTTAACCTCCTTAGGAACCACTGCTGCCGTAATAAACCTATGGACGTGCTAGTATTATACACTATACTCTACTCCTGTAGAGTTATTAGGGGGCGCCTATTACTCACCCCTTTGCCTTCTATTGCTATTTCCTTTGCAACCCAGAACTGGTCTAGCATATTTTAGCCAATAAGCCACTAGGTAGCTGCCTTGAGGCCTTTCTATGTTAAGAGCAGTATATTATAGTTTTCTGTGCCAGCTACTAAGAGCATTGCTTCTCGGCCGGTGTGTAAGGGGCATAATAGTATTACGTGTTTTAGTGTCTGTCTTGGCTAGCTATATTCGCACCTTAGGCTACCTACTGGAACACCTACCTAGTGAAGCCAATCTTTTAGTCCTATTATTTCTGTCCTTAAGAGTGTTGCTATTGTATTTTCCGCCTTTATTAGGCCCTCTTGGAGCCCTTAGGTATTTACCCCCTATAGCATTACCTATGCTATAGCTTAGGTTCCCCTTGCCTAAGTCTGCCTCTATACCTTTAACTCCTATTTATCTCTCTAGCGTCGGTCCAACCAGTATTATATTATGGTAGATGGTTTTCCAGTACTCTTTTATGCTCTACTTTGGCTCCTTTCTCTCCCTTACTGTTGTCTTTACTAGCCTCTTACGCGTCTCCCTTCCTCCTCTATATAGGCCTAGGCCCTAGCGCCGCACTATTCTTCTTCTGCTTTCTCTACCTGTTTTCCTAATATATCTTCCCTACTTTAGGGTTGTTGGTTCCTTCTTCTATAGGGCACCCTAGGGTCCCTCTATAGTTTATTTAGGCGTGTCTTAATATACTTTATAACGTTAGAGTTGCGTTCCTTTTACACCCTTTATATTACATCGGCTTTAATATATAGTTGTAGGGGGGGAATATTGGCTTCCTTCTTAAGTAGTGCTATAGCCGTTCGCTTATACCCGCCTGTTATACTCCTAAGGCAGGCTGTTTGGACCTTTTAGAGTAGTTTAAGGGGTAATTTAGGGGGGCCTTTTTTGGTTTCTCTAGTGGCCCAAATGCTAGATCTATACGTTATGGTTAGCCGGACAACTGCTATATATAGTAGGCGTGACCTCTGGAAGCATGGACCCTATATAGAATTAACAATCCTGGATATGGCGATATACTATACTTAGCCCTTACGGGCCGCTTATGCCGTATATGCGCTCTATTAGAGCTTACTGTCTACCCACACTCCTAATACCCTTAGGCCTTAAACCAGTTAACCCCTAAAGCCTTAGATATGGATTATATGCTAAAGATCTATAGATTAGTTACGTTTTCTTATAAAATGGATTAGCTGGTATTTCTCTAGTAAGAATTAGACTCTATGTCGTCTTGCCTATTTTATATAGGTGTTATAGGCTTTCTCTAGTGTCCTACAGTTCTCTGCGGCTGTTGGCCTATATATAATTAGGTTTGTGTTATTGACAAAGCCTATCCCCTAGGTTGCCCCTTCCTTAAAGGTATTAAGCAGGTTGCTTACAAAGAAGAGGAAGAGTATAGGCGATAGAGGTAATCCTTATAGTATTCCTATTACGACTGCAATAGGGGGGCTCTAGTATCCGCTAAAGACTAGTGATGTTTCTTTCTAGCCTATAAATCCTTAAATAAATTAAATAATCCATTCTGGGAAGCCCTTTGCCCTAAGGATGTATAGGAGACGCTTATAGGGTATATTGTTATAGGCGCCGCTAATATCTAGGCTAAGTATTAATACTATAAAGTCCTTTCGTATAGCCTATGCAGTTTTAATAGTAGTAGCGAGTAGTGTAAGTGCTAATAGCGTTAAGCGATTCTTTCTTGCCCCTATTTAGCTTTGTGGTAGTAGGGCGTGTTCCTTTGCCGTATCTACTATATAGTCCGCTATAACCTTTTCTAAGATCTTGCTTAGGGTGTTTTCTAAGGCAATAGGGCGGTAGCTTCCTGGGATTAAGTAGTCCGCTTTGCCTTCTTTTTATAAGATAACCGTTATTATGGATCTTCTAAGTTGCGGGTAGTAGCCTATTATAAAGCATGCTTTAGCTACATCTGCAAGCTAAGGTACTATAAATAGTCCACAGGTCTTTAGGGCTTTGTTTAGGATCCTATCTAGTCCTAGTGCTGTGTTATTTAAGAGGCAGCTAATGGTTCTGGCTATTTCTTTAGTTGTTATGTTGCTGTTAACCCTTAGGCGAGTTACCAGTGTTTTACTAGTAATGTCGCTAAGGTCTACTAAAGCCGGTTAAGGGAAAAATCTTTCTATAAGGATCTTTGCCTTCTTATTATTATTGCTTATGGCCTATAGTTCGCCTACTCTTTGTAGGGGTGGTAGGTATAGATCTTCTACTAGGCATCCCGCCTTTTTCTTTACCCATTTTGCTATGGTCCAAAGGCCCTTATTATAGGGGAGACTTAGGTTAGTAGTGTGTTCGTTTATAAACCATCTCTAGTTATTCCTTACTTCTTTTCTTAGGGTATTCTTTAGCTGGTTTCTTGTGTCTTTATATTATCTCTCGTCCTTAGAATCGTGGCTGCTTATATATTTCCTCCTTGCTCGTCGTTGGCCGGCTATAAGGGCCGCGCACTATGCGGACCATGCGTGTTGCGCGTAGGGGCCTAGTTTTAAAACCAGGTAGTGCTCTTTTAGCCCGCTTTTAATTGCTGCCTAGATCCTTTCTAGTCTTTAATTAATTTCCTTAGAGGTAGCCAATAAGCCTTGCTTGTTTGGTATTAGGTGGATTTCTTCTAGGTCTTAGAGTTGTTATTTAATTATATTAAGGAAGCTATCTACGTTAAGCTTCCTTATTGCGTATCTTTTACTATTTGGTTGCGCCTTGATGTCTAGATCTAGTTGTATCTGGATAAGGATATAGTCTGAGGTAAGTGCCCATTCTTCTTTAGGGGAGCACCTTTTAAGTCTCTGGTATAGGTTTTCGTCCATAATCGTAAGGTCAATTGTACTTTTGGCGGTGCCCCGTTGCCATATAATTGCACCTAGGGGGGTAGCTAGCTTAAGGCCCCCGTTGTCTATAGCTCTTAGTAGGCACTCTGCCTATCAATTGGCAGCAACATGGATGCCCCCCCACCGTGGGTAGTAGAGGGGTATTATCTTATTAAGAGGGTCTACTACAGTAACTAAGTGGGGTTAATTTAGAAGTAATATATATTTTTAGAGGTTACGTATCTTATTACATAAGCAACATTTCCGCCCTTAAAAAAAAACTTAAAAAAATCTAAAAATTAATTAACGCTATAGATAGTAGTAATATTAATCTGGTAATACTGCCAATTCTCCTTATATACTATTATATATATATTTAATAGCTTTTGTTACAAGACGGGGGTAATGGCTATAGAATGTATGTATTTAGGGAGTCTACAAGACGTTGCGTAATTAATTATAAGGGTCGAGGGCGTAAGGAGGTGATATACCTACGTGTAGCTGACGTAAGCTATACGCAAGGTGTACGCAAGAGCATAGGGCTCTCCTATAGAGGCCCCTATAGTAGGGTTCTGTAACACTACCCCCCCTTTTATAAAGGCGGAGCTCTGGCGACGCTATGGTTGCTATATATATATAGAAGGGACATTTAAGGTATAGAGAAGGAAAAGTAAGGGGGTATTGCTAAGGGCTTAAAACAACGTTATATAATAAGGCTTGGCACCTAAGAATCTAACTAATTAGATAACTTTAACCGCCGGTTAAAGTTCCTAGACATCTTATTAATATTCCGGTTATATAATTGTATTTTACTATTATATAATGGCAATCTGCGGCAATCTAACGGTAATTTGCCCTTATATAGTAATATACAACGGTTTAACTCTATAAGGGCTCCTATAGAGGATTAGGTACAAAATCTCTGCTTAGGCCTAGTTTCTGTAGGTTCGCGTAGTGAAAATCGCTAATTAGGTCCTTTATATTTTTAAAGTTTTCCTATAGTTACTATTCTGGCTAATCTATGTCAAATCCTATATAGATAGCTCTGTAGTAGAGCCGCCGTCCTCTACCTTTGCCAAAGTATTTAGAGTTAATAATTTGTTTAATGGTCTATCCCTTGTGGTTCTTATTTTCATTTTTATCTCGGATTAGTATTAGTAGGGGTTTAGGCTATATCTGTCCCGGTAGGGGGTTAGGCTAATAAAGGTGTAGTAGCTATAGGTAAAATATAGGCTATATCCCGCGGGTGGCTAGGGCAGGCAGGAGCTCTAGCTTATATAGGGCTCCCCTATTAATAACTTATTTAATTAGGTAGGGGCCGAGGTTCTTATAATTAAGTGACTTTACAGGCCTCTATATAGAGATATTACATGTATCTAGCCATACCTAGTCGCCAACACGTATCTCCAGTAGTGGCGTTCTATAATAGTCGGCAAAGTAGGCCTGCTTTGCTTAAGCCTAGGCTATTTCTCCCTTATAGTAGTTAAGTAGATTTTTTATACGGTCTGTATACTGGTCGGTAAGTAGCATCTTAAGGCGTTTTCTATATGGCAATTTCTTTTTAATAGGTTCTAGTGGCTTTATGCTAGATTAGGGGTGATAACCCTTATTTATAAAGAATGGTATAAGTCATATAGTGGTTAAGACGTAGTTATTTGCTGCGAATTTACCTAGTAGAAGGTGATTTACCCAGTTATTTTAACTATAGGCGACTACCTGTTATAGGTACGCTTTTATACTAGTATTAGCGTTTTCCAGTTATTCAGCGGTTTTATAGTAGAAGGATATGGATATCTTAATAGAGATATTAAGGCGTTGGTAGATTTGTCTCTATATATTAGAGTTAAACCGTATGCCTTAGTTAGATGTAATTGAGTTAGGTAACCTATATAATTAGTAAACTTTACGGAAGAAGGCGTTAGTGACGTTACTGACGGCTAGGCTTTTAGTTGGAATGTAGTGGCGCTCTTTTATAAGTCGGTATATTATTATAAGAATGTTTTTATAGGTACGGCCCCGTTGTTTATAGGGTAGTAGGTTAATAATAAAATTAATGGCAATATCTGCCTATTATCGTATAGGTACTGGTAGAGGGTGTAGTAGTCCTTAGTACTTTATATTAAAGGCCTTAGCGCGCTTATAACTATGGCAGGCGCCTATAAAGCGTTTAACTAAGTCTATTATTTTAGGCCAGAAGTAGTATTAGCTGAGAAGCTTATAGGTTCCTCCTTTGCCTAGGTAGCCACTTAATTAGAGGTTATAGGCCATTTAGATTAGTTGCTGTTGTAGATTTTCTAAGTTAGGAATAAATAGGCGGCCTTTATAATAAAGCCTGTTCTCTTTTACTTTTAAGGCTGCCATATTAATCTAGCCTAAGCTTTAGAGGTTAGTAGGCATTATACGGGTGCTGGCGGTCTTTGTAGTAATAAGTTGGTGCAGTAATAGGTTAATAGAGGTATTATATGCCGTAGTAATAAGCTTATTGATTTTGGGAGGTAACTTTAGTTCTATTATATAAAGCTAAGGTACAGTTAGCTCTATTATAGGTAGTATACCTAGGGCCAAATTTCGTGCGTTTAGAATTATTTGTTGTTGGAACTGGTTATAGGGGTTATCTTTAGACTAATGGAGGTCTTATAAGCGGCGTATTAGGCTATTAGGCTTAGTACCTTATACTCCTGGTCTATATATAATTTTAAAGTTAAAACTAGAGAGGAACTCGTTCTAGCGTACTTAGCGTTGGTTTAGCTGTTTTATAGTTATAAAGTATTTAAGGTTGCGATGGTCCGTAAGGACTTTAGTTGGCTGGTTAGGTTCTACTAAGGAGAGTTCTAGTTAGAATTCCTTAAACGCTTGTATAATGGTAAGGAGTTCTTTATTATAGATTTTATAGTTATATTCTTGCGGTATAAGCTTAGACGAGTAGAATACGACTAGATAAAGGAGGCCGTTATTACCTATTTGGGAGAGGACGCCTGCGTTAACGTGGTCTAAGGAGTTAGTTTTAAGATAGAGTTGTTGTCCTAATATAAAATAAGCTAAAATAGGTGCTTTAGTAAAAGTATCTTTAAGGTCTTAGAACGCCTTCTTATATTTAGGAGTCTAGGTAAAACGTAGATATGTTTTTCTTTCTTTTATAGAAAGGCCTTTCGTTTGTATTATTACTATAAGTGGTGCTATAACACCCAAGAAGTTATATATAAACTTTTAATAGAAGTTGGCAAAACTAAGAAAGGCTTATACGTCCTTAATACAATTAGGGGTTTGCTATTTGGTAATTATGCGTACCTTTTTAGGGTCTATACAGACACCCTTAGTAGTAATAATTAGTCTAAGGTATTTTACTTCTATAACTAAGAATTTATACTTCTTTAAGTTAATATAAAGTCCTGCGTCCCTAAGGCACTATAGGACTTTTTAAACGTGCTCAGTATACTTAGAAGGGTTATTACTATAAATAAGTATATTATCTAGGTACGTGGAGCAGAAGTTGTTAAGGTAGTCCTATAAGGCGTTATTAATATAGCTTTAGAAGCTGCCTGGGCCATTATATACGCTAAAGGGTATAATAGTATATTTAAACTAGCTAAAGCGTGATATAAATACGGTTTTCTATTTGTCACCTTTTTGTATTTAGAGGCGGTTAAAGGCGGCAATAATATTAAGCTTAGTATAGATTTTGGCTTGGCTAAGCCGCTTAAGAGTCTTATATATAAGTAGTATAGGGTATTAGTTCTTAATTGTAATAGCGTTAAGTCCTCTATAGTTAATGTAGAATTAAATACCTTCTTTTGGCTTCTTAGTAAGGAGGATAGGGGCAGCTGCTGGGGATATACTAGGACAAATGAACCCTTTGTTAAGGTGCTTGTTAATATACTTTTTAACAACTAAAAGTTTGTCTTTTAATATTAGGTAGGGTCTCTTATAGGGTAGCGTTTTTTCTTATTTAGTATTAATGGCATAGTTATTAGGTTAATGTGGGGGGAGTATATCTACGCTCTTTTGTAAGTATACGTTAATAAAGTTATGGTACCTCTTAGGGAGGAGCTTACGGAGTTCCTTATTAGTAAGTTCTTTTTTAAGCTTTATAAACTTTTTAAAGTCTAAAGGTGAAAGTCCGTGGAGTTCTATGGGGGTATTGTTTTCTAGGAGGTTAACTATATCTATTCTGTTATTATAGAGGACGTAGTTCTGTTCTTTATTAAGCTTATATAGTTATAATTAGGAGGCTGTGGTAACGGTCTAGCCTTTCCTATATGCTATGCAGTAAAAGGCCGCGGCACTTATGTAGTGGTAGTTGGTTGTGGGTAAGGTAATAATGGGTTCCTTAGGTTGATATCCTAAGGAGTAGGTAGAGGCGGCTAGGCTATGCCCTAGGTAAGTCTTTCTACAGTATTTAGAGTTAAAGGTTACTTCTTTCTTTTTCTAGTTAATGGCGGGGTTATATTGTTTAAGCTAGTTTATTCTAAGGATAATAGGGTAGTTAGTAAGTAGTATAATATAGGCCTAGAGCTCTTCCTAGTGCCTATTTATATCTAGGTGGAGTTATACTATATAGGTAATCTTCTATACGATATAACTACCGTTAGCAAGTTATAGGGCGCGGGCTTTAGTAAGGGGTAAGGTAGGTAGTTTATAAGTGCGCATAAATTAGGTGTTTATAAATTTATTAGTAGCTCTATAATTAATTATAGAACGGCTTTTATATTATTTTTTGGCAGTGATTCCTATTATAGGTAAAACTATCTATTTCCGTCTATTTATCTTTACTAAGTTATCTATTAAGTAGGCCGATATATAGATCCCCTTATTATTAAGGCATCCCAGCCTATAACTTAGGGCTAAGACTTAGCGTTTTCCGTTTCTATATCTAACTTTACTACTGTTACTGCGTCTTTATCTTATATAGTAGTGGTATATAGCAACGTATTTGGTGTTTAAGGTACTAGGTTAGATGTTAGGCGGCGGCCGCTAAACCTAGCTATTAGGTAGTTTAGGCTATAGCTATAATAGCCTTTTTAACGGTATCTATAGCAACGCTTTAGCTTTTAGAGTAGCTTGTATTCTCTATCTAGTAGCTTCTATAGGAAGGTTAGTATAGAGAGGTCGATATTAGGACCAGTAGTGTTGCTTAAGGTAGTAGGTGTTAGTAGTTTAGTAGGTCCGGAGGGCTTTTATAGGGAGGTCTTTAGGTAGGGGTTTACAGTAGCAATCTAGTTTAGCCGTTGTTTAATCTTCTATAGGGCTGCTACTATATTGTAAATATTATTATAGTTATGACTGGCGGCTGCGTGACTAAGGTAATAAGTAACTTTTTTAAGAAGATCTTTTTAGTTTTTGGTATTGTCTTGGGTGAGGACTCTGGTGTATTTCTAGAATTTAATATAGAACTTATTAAATAATTTAGTGGGACTTATCTTTAGGGTACGTAGTTTAGCTTAACTGGTAGCTACTAAATTATAGTCATGGTATATTTAGTTAAGGTCCTTAAGGGCTTTTTAGTAAGACTGCTACTTCTAGGGACTGCTAGTCTCCTATTAAGCGAAAAGCCTATTAAATAGGATACCCTTTATTCGCCTAATAATATAGCTAATCTTAGCATCTTCTGTGGGGAAAAGGTAGGCGCTTTAGGTTAGTTTCTTATAAACTTATATCTTTTAGTGGCTGTATTCCTTGCGGTTACCTTAAAAGATTAGGGGGTTAGGGTAGCGTATATTAGACCCTACGGTAGTAGTTTAGGTAGGTAAGATTGCTAGGGGCGTAGAGACTTAGGTAGCGTTATATATAGTAGAGGGGTGTTTGGTATTATTACAAATATACTTATTAAGCTAAGATTGTAGGTATTTAATTATACCCTCTCTTTCTGTAATTGTAGTAATAAGTGTAATCTTGGCCTTCTTTAATTATTAGATGTCGCGTTTAGATACGCGGAGGTTGTCTTTAATCTCTTAATATATATTATTAGCGAGCGCCTCACAAGCTTGTAGGTCTTAGATAATATTATAATCTTAGGTAGTATATATCTTAGCTCGTATAAGCTTTAGATAGTAGTTCTATAGAAGGTGGTAGTATTTATTAGATTCTCGTGCTACTATTTTTAAAAAAGTCTCGGCGTCTCGTATCTTGATCTTAATAGGTGGTAGCCCTTTAGCTTGTTTATCCGTAGTTGTATAGTTAATAAAGGATAAGATATTATTAATGTCTACCTTGTTAAGGTTATTATAGTCTTTTAAGCTACTAGGCTTCCCTTTAGGGGTTAAGGCTATAGTTGGTAAATTAAATCCTCCTGGGATTAATTAGTGTTATGGGTTTAATATAGGTATTGGATTGTTCTTTAAGTTTAACATAGTAGTTAGTAAGGAATTTTGTCTTACTATTGTTGGTTCTTTAAAAGTATAAGGTAGGAGATACGCTGCTTCTAGCAGCGCCTGTAGTATTATGGGGATATAGAATTGGTTATAGGCTAAGTGTCGGTAATAAAAAAGGCGCAACGTAATGTTACGAGACGGGGGCAATGGCTATAGAACGTATGTATTCGGGGAGTCTATAAGACGTTACGCGATCGATCGTAAGGGTTGAGGGCGTAAGGAGGTGATATACCTACGCGTAGCTGACGTAGGCTGTACGCGAGGTGTACGCGAGAGCACGGGGCTCTCCTATGGAGGCCCCTATGGTGGGGTTCCGTAACAGCTTTAAAGGCGATAAGAAGGTAGAATAGATAAGGGGGTTAAATTTTAAATAAAATAGATTTTATAGTTAAGCTATTTAAAGATTAGGAAACTAAAATAAATACTATATTCTCTTCTTACCTCCAAGCTAGTATATAATTTCCTATTTAGGAAAAGTTATTTACAAGTAATTGCTACTGCCTCCATATAAAATCCTCCTATTATGCCTCCTTAGCCTTGCTTATAGATAACTAAAATTATTCCTTATTAAATCTATATTTAAACATAAGCCCTAAAAGCTATTTTATTCTTTTCCTTAATATCTAGAACCACCTAGTTAAGTATTAGGCCCTGGCTTTTATGTATAGTAAGAGTAAAAGCTAAAGTAACTAGAAACTAATGCTGTAAGTAAGAGCCTTTTGCACCCTCCTACTTATAAAGTATAAAAAAGATCGGGATAACCTTTATCCTGTCCTACTAAGTAAATAGAGTAGGTCTATTATAACTATCTACTGCAATTAGCAGTGCCTAGGGCTAATCCTTTTTAATATTAGCGTCCTTCTTTTATATAATATCTTTAACTATACCAGTAGTACCATTTACTAAGCCTAGTTTGACCTATATATTCTATATTAGTATAACTTTGGCGCTAATATATAGTGTTAAATTCTTTAGAGTATTACACTAAATTAGGAGTAACCTTTTGTGTACCTATACTAGTATTAACTAACTTAATAGCCACCACCGGCTGTAAAAGATCGCGAAGCTAAGTAGTATTATATTTACCTATAACAGCGCATATACTATATAGCTAAGTTATATTATTCAAGCCCGCAACCTTATTAGTAGGTAGGCCCTACTTACACCTAGCTAAAAAAAGCTTTTAGGTTAAATCACTTATAGAATTACTATATAGCTCTATAAGGGCGGTCCTAAATATAGTACTCTTAGGGTTATTACCGCCCTACCGCATAACTTAATCTAGAATAGCAGTTCGGTTAATTGTCTTATAGGCTCCCTTTCTACAGCTGGCAAGCTCTAACGGCCTAGTGGGTAGATTGCTATATAAGGCCACCTAACCTATAAGGGGAAGCTAATAGAAATCGCCTACTAGCAAAATATTTAAGCCTTTAAAATAGTTATTATTATATACAGGGTAGATATAACAGAGGCGGCAATTAATTTAGGCCAGATATACTTGCCTAATTATAAATTTCTTATTAAGGATAAGATAGTAAATATCCTTAAAAGCTTATTATAGAGGCATAAGACTAGCAACAGGCAATTCCTTAAAGGGGCGATTTACTGGTAGCCTTAATAGATTATATATAGTCCTGCCGTTAATATTAAAGACAGCTACCCTAGTAGGGGCGGCTCAAGCCAATAGCAATAGCTTATTATTAGCCCTTGCTATAGTATAGAGCGTAGTAGAGAGAACAGTAATAAGATATAATTTACCAGTTCCTACCTCTCTATTAATATTAATCCGCAGTAAAGGGGGGCCATGGCTCAATTAGATCTGCCTATAGTAATTAACTACAGCGCTATAAATATAACGCTAGCCTAGTTATAAGGAAGACGGAGTTACTATTTAGGATAGGCGGCTCTATAGTAGACTCTATATTGTCTTACCTATTCTATATAGGTATTATAGGCTTTCTCTAGTGTTCTGCAATTCCCCACGGCTATTGGCCTATATATAATTAGGTTTATATTATTAATAAAGCCTATCCCCTAGGTCGCTCCTTTCTTAAAGAAGTTAAATAGATTACTTATAAAGAAAAGGAAGAGTATAGATAAGAGGGGTAATCCTTATAGTATTTCTGTTGTAACTATAATAGGGGGGCTCTAGTATCTACTAAAGACCAGTAATATTTCTTTCTAGCCTATAAACCCTTAAATAAATTATATAATCTATTTTAAGAAGCCCTTTACCCTAAGAATGTATAGGAGGCGCTTGTGGAGTATATTATTATAGGTACCACTAATATCTAGGCTAAGTATTAATACTATAAAGTCCCTTCGCATTGCCAATGCAGATTTAATGGTGGTAGTGAGTAGCGTAAGTGCTAATAGTATTAAGCGGCTCTTTTTCGCCCCTATTTAGCTTTATAGTAATAAGGCGTATTCCTTAGCCGTATCTGCTATATAGTCTGCTATTACCCTTTTTAAAATCTTATTAAGGGTATTTTTTAGGGCAATAGGGCGGTAGATTCCTAGGATTAAGTAATCTACTTTACCTTCTTTTTATAGGACAACCATTATTATAGATCTTCTAAGTTATGGGTAGTAGCCTATAGCAAAGTAGCCTATAGCTATATCTGTAAGCTAAGGTGCTATAAGTAGTCTATAGGTCTTTAAGGCCTTATTTAAAATTCCATCTAGTTTTAGTGCTATATTATTTAAAAGGCGGCTAATAGTTCTGGCTATTTTCTCTATTATTATATTGCTATTAACCTACAGGTGAGCTACTGGTGTTTTACCTATAATATTGCTAAGGTCTACTAGAGCTAGTTAGGGGAAAAACCTTTTTATAAGGATCTTTGCCTTCTTATTATTATTGTTAATAGCCTATAGTTCCCCTGCTCTTTATAGGAGTGGTAGGTATAAGTCTTCTACTAGGCGCCCTACCTTTTTCTTTACCCATTTTACTATAGCCTAAGGGCCCTTATTAGTAGTAGTAATTTTTTAATTAATGTCTAATACGGATCCTGCTAGCCTATATAGACTACTTTGTTATAGGGGGGAAAACTTATATATTTATAGGAAGAAAACTCCTATAGTTTGGAGGAGGAAAAACCCTATAAGCCACATCAGTCGGATAAAAAAACCCTGAATTGCCATGTTTGTATATAGCAGCGGCCCTACAGGCCTACAGCACGTTCTCCTCCTTAGGTGTTTTAAACTCCTTGGGAACCACTGCTTTCTTCTCCAGCTTATCTAAAGCTAGGGTTCACTACGTCCCAGCTAGGCCTTGCCGATCGATCGCCGTATACTTATTGCTTCTCCCATATCTTAACCGTCCCCTATATACTATCTCTTATTAACTATTACTATATACGCCTTGCCTCCCCCCCCTAGAGCCATTAAAGGCGTAAGGGGGATTTATCCGTTCTAGCTACCGTAATACTAACAGCGGGATATATTGTATTGTGCTTTGGGTATCTTTTATGCCTAGGCCCCAGCTAGGCCCTTTCTAAGGGTTACCACTCTATTAAAAGGAGATGAGAAAAACCGTGGGTCGCAATCTAGGCTGCTAGGTTTGGTAGTTAACGGCGAGTAACCGTATGCTCCGTGGGCGATCGCACTAGGGGTTATAAGGGGCCGTATATTTGCTCATTTGTTTGCTTGTTTGCTTGCGTTTGTTTGTTTATTAATATAAGGTCGTTAATGCTTTTAATTGGGGGTTAAGGGATATTGGATTCTGTATTATATCCGCAAGAATCATATAGGGTTAAATAAGAGGATATAGTAGTTGTCTACTATAAAGGGGGTTACTATTAGTAGTGGTTTTCGAGATCTTACCATCTCATGTAAAAACTTTTTACTACCCCCTATAACATTTTGACCACCACCACTACGACCTCCTACCCGCATCTGTGCGACGTCTCTGCGTTGGCTTTGCTAAGTCCAAAGACTAGCAGGTTTGTAGGCCTCACTATATATAGGTGCAGAGTCTAATTTTAAGGACTAAGGCCCTTATTATAGGGAAGGCTTAGGTTAAAAGTATGCTTATTTATAAACCGTCTCTAGTTGTTCCTTACTTCTTTTTTTAGGGTATTCTTTAACTAGTTTCTTATATCTTTATATTATCTCTTATCTTTAGGGTTGTGACTACTTATATATTTCCTTCTTGCTTATTATTAGCTGGTAATAAAAACCGCGTATTATATAGACTATGTGTGTTGCGTGTAGGGGCACATTTTTAAAACTGGGCAGTGCTCTTCTAGCCCATTTTTTATTGCTGCCTGGATCCTTTCTAGTCTTTAGTTAATTTCCTTAGGGGTAGTTAATAAGCCTCGCTTGTTTGGTATTAGGTAGATTTCTTCTAAGTCTTAAAGTTATTATTTAACTATACTAGCGAAACTATCTATCTTAAGCTTCCTTATTGCGTATCTTTTACTATTTAGTTACGCCTTAATATCTAGATCTAGCTATATTTAGATAGGGATATAGTTTAAGGCGAGTGCCTATTCTTCTTTAGGGTTGCACCTTTTAAGTCTCTAGTATAGGCCTTTATCTATAAATATAAGGTTTATTATACTTCTAGCAGTGCCTATTCTTCTTTAGGGTTGCACCTTTTAAGTCTCTAGTATAGGCCTTTATCTATAAATATAAGGTTTATTATACTTCTAGCAGTGCCTTATTGCTATAATTACTCCTAGGGGGGTGGCTAGCTTAAGGCCTTAGATATCTATAGCTTTTAGTAGGCACTCTACCTATTATTTAGCAGTAATATAAATACCCCCCTACTACGGGTGGTAAAGGTTTATATCTCCTAATAGGATAGACTCTATACCTTTAGTTTCTAGTAAGCTTATTACTAATATAATATTCTCTGTTTATAGGACCCCTACGACTCTATAGTTATATATATTATTAATTTATACCGGTCCCCTATATATCTAAAGTGTTATAACTATAATATCTGGGTTAACTACCTGCTATAACTATCAGGACAGGCTAATAGCCTTACTAATTATAAAGCATACACGTATAGCTGCTTTTAGATTATATAAAAGTTGGAATTCTTAGGAGCAGTATGTTAATTATATATAGGTATTATAATACGGCTCTTGTATAGCGAGGATATAGTATTTCTTTAGGTCTAAACTGTCTAGTAGAGGTCTTATAAGACAGTGGTTTGTATTGCCGTAGTTATACTATATAATAGATAGGTAGCGGACCCTTAGTAAAGGTCCTTTAACTCTCCTTTATTCCTCGCTTTTTCTACTTCCACCTTCTCTTAAATATTTAGAACTTCTATCTTTTGTGTCTGTACCCTAGTTACTACTTATTTTATATAGAGCTTTCTATTCCTATATCTTATATTTCTACTAGTCCTTTTAAGTCTAAATCTATTATTATCTCTAGCTCTTCCCCTATTCTTACTAGTTAACTATATACCCTTTATAGGTTGGCTATAAATATTATATTTACCACATTAAGTCTAATTCTTAATTATCCTGGTCTTAAGCTTGCTATAGCTATCTATAGAGGTCTTCCTATAGGGCGTCCTCTCCCTTATATCCCCTGTGACCCTTATATCCCTATTTAGTCTAGTAATATTACGCGGCGCCGCTTCTGGCCTATTAAGGCTTAGGATAGCTGGC
>Ga0307507_10002268_pt1 | contig 40969 bp, 7 predicted proteins | sample 7_EM_MG_FD_207223 | JGI IMG/M metagenome (GOLD analysis project Ga0307507, IMG submission 207223) | Populus trichocarpa ectomycorrhiza microbial communities from riparian zone in the Pacific Northwest, United States - 7_EM | ecosystem: Host-associated > Plants > Roots > Unclassified | place... | reverse complement strand
AAGGACTTTATAGTATTAATGCTTAGCCTAGATATTAGCGGCGCCTATAATAATATACCCTATAAGCGTCTCCTATACATCCTTAGGGCAAAGGGCTTCCTAGAATGGATTATTTAATTTATTTAAGAATTTATAGGCCAGAAAGAAATATTACTGGTCTTTAGCAGATACTAAAGCCCCCCTATCGCAGTTGTAATAGGAATATTATAAGGATTACCTCTGTTGCCTATACTCTTCCTCTTCTTTATAAGCAACCTACTTAATACCTTTAAGGAAGGGGCGACCTAGGGGATAGGCTTTATTAATAACATAAACCTAATTATATATAGGCCAATAGCCGCAGAGAACTGCAGGATACTAGAGAAAGCCTATAACACCTATATAAAATAGGCAAGATGATATAGAGTCTAATTCTTACTAAAGAAATACCAGCTAATCCATTTTATAAGAAAACGTAACCAATCTGCAGATCTTTAGTATATAATCTATATTTAAGGCTTTAGGGGTTAACCAGTTTAAGGCCTAAGGGTATTAGGAGTATAGGTAAATAGCAAGCTCTAGTAGAGCGCATATATGGCGTAAGCGGCCTATAAGGGCTAAGCATAGTATATTACCATGTCCAAGATTATTAATTCTATATAGGGTCTATGCTTCCAGAGGTTACGCCTACTATATATAGTAGTTGTCCGGCCAACCATAACGTATAGATCTAGCATTTGGGCCATTAGAGAAACTAAAAAAGGCCCCCCTAAATTACTCCTTAAACCACTCTAAAAGGTCCAAACAACCTACCTTAGGAGTATAACAGGCGGGTATAAGCGAACAGCTACAGCACTGCTTAAGAAGGAAGCTAATATTCCCCCCCTATAACTATATATTGAAGCTAATACAATATAAAGGGTGTAAAAGGAACGCAACTTTAACGTTATAAAGTATATTAAGACACGCCTAAACAAACTATAGAGGGACCCTAGGGTGCCCTATAGGAGAAGGAACTAACAACCCTAAAGTAGGGAAGATATATTAGGAAAACAGGTAGAGAAAGTAAAAGAAAAATAGTGTGGCGCTAAGGCCCAGGCCTATATAGAGGAGGAAGGGAGATGCGTAAAAGGCCAGTAAAGATAATAGTAAGGGAGAGAAAGAAGCTAAAGTAGAGTATAAAAGAGTACTGGAAAACTATCTACCATAATATAATACTAGTTAGACCGACGCTAGAGAGACAAATAGGAGTTAAAGGTATAGAGGCAGACTTAAGCAAGGGGAACCTAAGCTATAGTATAGGTAATACTATAGGGGGTAAATACCTAAGGGCTCTAAGAGGGCCTAATAAAGGTAGAAAATATAATAGCAATACTCTTAAGGACAGGAATAATAGGACTAAAAGATTGGCTTTACTAGGTAGGTATCCTAGTAGGTAGCCTAAGGTGTAAATATAGCTGGCTAAGACAGATACTAAAATATGTAATACTATTATGCCCCTTACGCACTAGCTAAGAAGTAATACTCTCAGCAGCTAGTACAGAAAACTATAATACACTGCTCTTAACATAGAAAGGCCTTAAGGCGGCTACCTAGTAGCTTATTGGCTAAAATATGCTAAACCAGTTCTGGGTTGTAAAGGAAATAGTAATAAAAGGCAAAGGGGTAAGTAATAGGCGCCCCCTAATAACTCTATAGGAGTAGAGTACAGTGTGTAATACTAGCACGTCCGTAGGTTTGTTACGGCAGCAGTGGTTCCTAAGGAGGTTAAAAAGTAAGGTAGTAGAGCACCACTAGTAACTCACAGGTGACTTATAAGCGAGCCCTAAAAGGCGGGGAGACGGATTATAGGGTTTTCTTAAATAGAGTTTTCTCCCTATATGTATATAAGGAGTAGTCCGCGTGGGCCTAACAGGGATCCGAATCGGACGTTAAGCAATGAATAATAATAATAATAATAATGTTATTAAGGTGTTCTCCTAATATACTATTAATTCACTTTTAAAATATTACTAATATATTTATAAGCCTAAATTGCATAACTAATGGTTTATATAGTCCCTCTTTTAACCTAAAGGCTGCCTTTTATTTATTACCTTCCTTAATTCTAATCTAATAGTATGCTTATCTTATATCTATTACCAATTCTATTCTAGATTTTACTAATTAAGGGTAAAGAATACCTATTCTTTCTAGTAATGCTATTTAACTGTCTATAGTTAATACATAGTTTAAGTTTTCTATTCTTCTTTAGTATATTAGGATTTTTTTTGGGCACGTTGTTGCAGATTGCGGCAACTTGCTGTGAACTGTATGGTGCCGGCAGTGGTATTTAGTGGTTACTAATCCGCACAAACCGCACGTTTTGCAGCAAAATTGCAGTATTTACTGGCAAAATGCAGTAAAACGCCTGAGTGCTATGTAAATTATAAAAACCGTATAGATTGTAATAACTGTATAGATTGTAATAACTGTATAAATTGTAACTATATAAATTATAATTATATAAATTAATATAGATTCCTATAGATTTACAGATTGCTATAATATGCTTTTAATATATTTATATTATAGCTATATAAGATGTAGAGCTAAGAGGGAAAGCCTCCCGCAGAGGCTCTAAATTGTCAATTTGCGGTGTTCTAATGATCCGCCAGCCGTGTACTGATTTCCTAACTAGGCCTAGTGTCTGCTGACCTGCCTGCCTGCCTTCCTGTTTATCTGTCTGTCTATCTATCTATCTGTCTGTCTGTCTGTCCGTCCGTCTATCTGTCTGTCTGTCCATCTGTCCGTCTATACCTACCTGTCTATGCCTACCTGTCTGTACCTACCTGTCTGCATCTGCCTACCCGTCAGCATCTGCCTGTCTGTGCCTACCTATCTGTACTACCTTGATTCGATCGATCGATCAAATCGTTTATAGTGTTCGCTGGCTGGTCGTTATCGTCTAGCTCTAGCAGCGGTTGTCTAGCTCTGGCGACGGTCGTCTAGCTCTGGCGACAGTCGTCTAGCTCTGGCGACGGTCGTCTAGCTCTAGCGACGGTCGTCTTCTAGCTGCCATTCTAGTGCCTCCCTAGGTAGGGAGAATGTAAGGAAGGAAGGGTAAGAATAAGGTGGCTACCTAGGTGTATATAGGGGGTATACTTGGCAGAGGCACGTGCAGAGCTTTGGTAGAGCTCCGTGCAGAGCTTTAGTGGAGCTCCATACAGAGCTTTAGTGGAGCTCCGTGCAGAGCTTTGAGGGAGCTCCGTGCAGAGCTTTGAGCTCTACACAGCACTCCACCAAAGGCTCTACCAGAAGCTTTGCCAGAAGCTCTACACAAAGCTCCACTAAAGCTCTGCACGGAGCTCCACCAAAGCTCTACACGGAGCTCCACCAAAGCTCTACACGGAGCTCTATCAAAGCTCTACGCAGAGCTCTATCAGAGCTCTACACAGAGCTCTATCAAAGCTTTACGCAGAGCTCTATTAAAGCTCTACGCGAAGTTCTATTAAAGCTTTACACGGAGCTTTATATTTACTATTGTCGGGAATGAGGCAAGTTGCCGTCACACAAGGCATGTTGCCGTCACGTGTTAATATAGCCCTAGCGTGGTGAGGAACCTTAAGTTCCTTACCCCTTTCCTTATTCCTATCAAGAATCAATTAACCATTATCATACTATCTACAAACCGTAGCTACGTGATATCACCTTGTGTTACTAACACTAATTAGTGGTTAACTTCACTATTATACTATAGAGCAGCTAGGTATTCCACCAAGAAGAGACGAGCCACTGTACCAGTGCTACTTGTGCTAAAGGAAGCTGTCTTTTGAGGTCAGAACTGGTCCTAAACCTCAAATAGAACTCTTCTACGAATCTAAGGATTTAAAGGCCAGAACTGGTCCTAAGCCTTTCCAAGATTACGGATTCTTGCGTCTATTACGCAGAATAATATGCTTTATAAGTCTTCGCAATTTAAGGCCAGAACTGGTCCTAAGCCCTATAATCGCAAATACACGTCATGAACGCGTACTAAACGATAAATATATATTACGAACGTGTACTAAACGACAATCCCTACGCCAATAACACTTCCCTCCCTCCAAAAACATGGCTACGCCTACTTTAAACGACTGGGAAGACTCCTTACCACTAGGGGTAGCTTTATACGCGAAACTTATTAATGAAAATTAGGACGAATTTACCTTTAATATAATAACTTATACCGTAAAACAAGTTAACGGCTTTCTTCTACACCATATTATATTCTACCGAAATAGATGCTACGCCAATTTATAACTATGGGAGGATTTTAGGGAGGATTTTATAGGATGGACTGCTAATACCTAGGCACTTGGCAACGTTAATATTGTTTAGGATTTTTAAGACTTCCTCCATAGGAATAGGGTATATGTTACTAAGAATAGTAACCTAATTACTAGCAATATTTAGGCTGTTATTATTAGTACAGAAGAACTAATATAGACGGAAGCTAAGATTATATATTAACTATAGAAACCTAAAAATAACCCATATTCTTTAGAAGGTAATTTTAATTTATATTAAAACCCCTAAAACGCTAACCCCCTACCTAGAGCTACTCTCCTACCTAGAGGTGCTCTTCTACTTAAAGTTACTCCGCCTCTACCTCCTCTACTCCAGCTAACTAGTGAGCCTTTACTATAAGAAGTCACGAATCTAATAAAGGTATATTTAGATAAAGAGAAGAAGTTTAGAGAAGAACTGTATAACATACTTAGAGTAAAACTACAGGTCTTTTATAACTGTTGTAATAAGGTTGGAATTTAACGCTACTAGTACCATTACGCTTTCTCTGTTATATTAAAGGGACGGGCAGCAACATTCTATTACAACCATATTACGGGTAAAAACTATAGCTTTAATATAATACTTTAGCTTACTAGAGCCTACTTTAAGACTAATAAGAATTGCCAACTTTATATGTCCAAATGGCGAGAGACTATATTTTAAAGAGTTATTACTTCTAACCCAATAAAGACTTGTTTAGAGTGCCTTTAACTACTCTTTAATAAACTCTAGAAAATCCAACATGGCCTTACTAAAACCTACTAAAATAAGAACAGCCTAAGGGACTAGGTTATCTTAGCATGCTATAGTGTTCCTAAGTATAACTTAGCGCTATATAAACCTGTGGATACGTTTAAAGGAGTATATACTAAGCTACGCTTTGCTATAGGTACTGCAATGCAAATACAAGAATCTTAATAGCTTTATACTGAAAACCCTACCCAAACAAGTATTCCCGACTAATATAATCACAACTAGACTGATCAAACATATAGTGGCCGTAGTAGGGAATACGGAAGAGGGTATAATTAACGTTAACTATAAGGCAACCGTGGAGGTCCTTATAGAGGTTTATTTTAAAGTAATTGCCAAAAGAAGTACTATATTTGTAAAAAGCTAAAGTGCTAGTTAACTAAATACTCCTTTAATAAGTAAAAAGAGGCATATAATAAGTTCTATTAGAGTATAAGAAACGTCAAAAATTGTAAGGTCACTGCGGCCTACTTCTAAAGCTTCCTAGTTTAATACAAAGGCGTAGAAGACCTTAAGGGTAAGGTTAATAAGGTTAAACAGCTCCTTATAAATATGGAAATTAAGGACTACTCTCCTAACCAATACTTTATAGAGTATGGTGAGGTAGATGGTATATAAACCATTGCTGTTCTTAACGACTAATCTATACTCCATTCTATTACGAAATTAGATATCTTTAATGAGCTAAAGGAGAGTTCCGCGTTTTCCTTTAATAATAGATACTTGGCGTACGTCTTCTATAATATTATGCCGGATATAGGAGCCGTAGGAGTATCTATAGCAGGAGAACCTTAAGTTTGAGCTCTTTAGTAGCTTAATAGCTCTATTTAGATTAACCAATTAACGGCAGGCTAATATACAATTTGCTTTAATAAAGGTACTATAATCTCTCTCGGCATAATTAGGGTCTAAATCCCCTTAGGATATATTACTTTCTATATTATTCCTACAAACACTCCGTTTCTATTTTGCATTAAAGATATAGATAAGTTAGGCGTTAGGCTTAATAACCTTAAGAATATACTTATTTAGGGAGATAATTAGGTGCCTATTATGCGCAAGTAGGGTCACCCCTAGTTGCTCCTTTATTAACTAGAAAAGAGTGTTGCTTAGAGCCACTTAACTAAGTTGGAATTATGCCAACTACACCATTGTTTTAGCCACCTATCCGTTTATTAATTGCTTAGGGTTCTTTAGTAAGCAGGCTATAAAGTTAAGGTTAAAGCAATTAAGTATTTTATAAAGTACTACCATCACTGCCAAATAAACCAGAAGTCCCCTGGCCAATTTAAGTTTACCCTTAAAGATAACTACAACTTCAACTTCTGTATTATCGTCGACGTTATGTATCTTAGTAGTAAGCCAGTACTCTAAGTTGTTAACTTCTTAACCTCCTCCCAAGCCGCACGATTCTTAAAGGATATATTAGCTAGGAACGCATAGGATACCCTTTAGTTATACTAGATTAATATCTACCTAGGACCCCCTAATTAAATCGTCTATAATATAGGAAAGAACTTCTTATCTGCAGAGTTCCAATAATAGATAAAGGTAATAGTAATTAAGGTTAAGGAAGTCCCTATTAAGGCGTATAATAGTATTAGAAAAGTGGAGCGATATTACACGCCATTACGCCGCGTATATAAGATTATCTCTTTGGAACTAAAGGACGCTAGTAAAGAACTTACCTTATAAATGGCTATCAAAGCTGTTAACGATTCTGCTAGCCTAGATAGACTTATACCTACGTTACTAGTCTTTAGCGCCTACCCTTAAATAACTAACAATTCTCTACTATCTCCCTCCATTGTGCAACGAGCTAAGGCTATTCGCAAGGCAATAAAGGAGGTATGATATCTCTACGCCATACGCCAAGTCAACGATGCACTAGGAATAAGAAATGGCCTAAACACCTTAACTACGCTTAATCTGCCACTCCAGTCTAAGGTACGCATATAGCGTAAAAAGGGAGGATAGTTAGGCCTATATTAACTTATTATAATTAATGGCCAGACTTGCACTATTTAGATACCTTATAGACCTACTTAATTCCGTTTAACTATTATTAAGCCTTACTATAAAGATAACAGTTCTAAGCCTTTGCAGGATACTATAGAAAATGCCCTAGAGGAAAGCTATAATTAATATACTCTAGAAGGCGACCATAATTCTAATACAATTGTAGTAGATACGTTGCAACCATGACGCGGTAAAGGTCGCCTAAAGGGATTATAAAATCGCCAACATCTTGTTAATTTTAAAGAGCAATTTATTGCTACTATTAAGACTAGAGTTAAGCTGTTAATGGCCTTTATAACAGCCAAGGAGAAGGCTGACTTTAAACTCGCAAAATAGCTCTAAAAGGAAAGTCATATTATAACTCTAGGAGCTCCTTTCCAAGTATCTAATAAGCAGGAGATCGATAGTCTTATTATAAGAGGAGTCTTTAAATTTAAGAAATATAACCCTACTAAGTTTAATAAAGTTTGTATCTTTAAATTAAGAATAGTTAACGAAATTAAGGGCAAAGCTACTAACGCCCTATTTAAGAAATCAAGGCTTGTTATTTAAGGTTATAATAATAATAGCCTATACCCAATTAGAGACGCACCTTTAGCGCTTAATATTAGCATACCTTTTAGAGCAAATTCGTTACCAATATCCTAAAGATATGATTATGGTTATGCTTAAGCCATTATATAGAATTGCAGAGGCAGGAACCTATTAGTGGGCTACCTACAGTAAGCACTATAAAGAGAAGCTTTTAATAACTACTTCTATATTCGACCCATACTTCCTGATTATAACTATAGGAACTCCATTTAGAATCGTTGGTATGTAAACTAATAATATAATTATCTTAAAAGACAACCAATTCTTAGCTCTTAAAGAAGATAAGTTAGTAAAGGCAAATCTTATAGCAAAGCTAAAGAAAAAGCTTAATTCAATAATACTATTACTCTTTAATAGATGCACCCTCTCCCTAAACAAGGATTCTATTGCTTTACGCTAGAAGGGTTAAGGCAAGAAGATTAATATTATTAACGCTAATTCTTTAAAGCAAGGATATATAGAGCAACACGCTTATAGAGCTTATATTACTTCTATCTGTTAACCTAAGGCTTTATTTAATCTCTCTATTGCCGCCTAACACTAGGAACTAACTAAGGATGACGTTCTTGCCCTAAATAAACGTCTTTTCTGGCAAATAAACCATCTCGATTGGGGACTACTCTATATACCTATTAATCTTCCTACCGCTAAGCTTTTTGTATTTGTTAATAGATCGTTTATAAATAATAAAGATTTTAGCTCCTAGTTGGGATATAAGATTATTATTGCGAACGAATTTACTAGAGAGAATGACTTTATAATCTATAGCAATCTTATCCATTAGAGCTTAACCAAGAGTAAGCGCATCACTTAAAGCGTTCTAGCGTTAGAGATATACGGAATAGTCGGCGGAGTTAATATAGTAATTATAATTAGAACTACCCTAAAGATAATTATAGATTAACTTGAACTTCCTATTATCCCTATAATTATATGCACCGATTTATACTCCCTCTATAAGTACTTGGTTAAGCTTGGTACTACAAAGGAGAAGCGCCTTATAATTAATATTATAGCACTTCATTAATCCTATAAATGGCAAGAACTCTTTAAAATTTAATAGATTAACGGTTAAGATAACCCAGTAGATATAATAATAAAGGCAAACCCAAACAAGGCTTTAGAAACGTTTGTTAACACAAATACTCTATGTATATAAGTTAAAGGTTAGATTAAAAGGGAGTAGGAGTATAATATTCTATAGACCCTAACTTAAACTAGCTAATTAGGATTTTCTATCCCTAGGATGGAAAATTACTATTGGCTCGCTTACTACTAGCGCCTTGGCGGCCTACCTATCTTTATGTTATCCGCCAAATTCTGCCAACTGCCGCATTGTCGCATATTGTCGCATATTATTTGGTATTGTTGTACACTGTCTAGTATTGTTGCATCCTATCTATTTATATATATGTAGATGGCAACCACAAAAAGAAGAGTTGCTAGTGTTAGGAATAAGGCAAGTTGCCGTTATATAAGGCATATTGCCGTTACGTGTTAATGTGGCCCTAGCGTAGTAAGGAACCTTAAGTTCCTTACCCCTTTTTTCATTCCTATTAAGAATTAATTAACCATTATCATACTATCTACGAACCGTAGCTATATAATATCACCTTGTGTTACCAACAACTATAATATCTACTATAAAGCTCTATATATAAAGCTCTACATAGAGCTTTAGATTAATAAAAAAAATAAAAAAATAAAAATTATAGCTAAAAATTGGGGTCTGCTTAACTTGCTTAAGTCGCGATTTTGGCAATTTGCGGTGATTTGCAGCGATTTGCTTTAAACACACAGATAAGGTAGGCGCGTGCATAAGTAGCCTGTGTGTTTATAGCAAATTGCTATAAATCGCCAAAATCGCGACTTACGCAGGTTTTATAGACCCCGATTTTTGCTTGCTTAATTTTTTTTTCCTAATATACGAATAGTACTAGATATCCTACCAATAACTATAATGGTTAAATATATACCTTTTATAGGTTCTCCTAGATAAGCTCTTTAAGTACTCTTAACTCCTCTTTAGTTAGCTTATAAGTTAAAAAGAACCCTAAACTTATTCCTAGTTCTAATTCTATCTTATAATTCTATACTATATAATCTGCTAGCTTTTTATTTTTAGGTTCTATAGTTTCTTGCCATACTTATAGTATCTTTTTAGTATATAACTTAAGCCTTACTTAGTCTTTTTATATATTGCTCCAACTTAGTACTATACTATCTTAGTTTATTATCGCATCCTATATTATTAAGTATCTTTAATATTAACTTAACCTATAACTTAATTAATCTTTAGATTATATTTTTATAACTAAGGCATCTTTAATACTGCCTTATCCCATCCTAATAATAGGATATTAAAAATATTTTAATTTGCCTTCCTTTAATAGTTATCTAAATAAGTCCTACTTTAAGGTTAATAATACCTCCTCTATAGGCTATTAGATTCCCTAAAATTGTTACTAATAGATATAGGTGCTTCTTTTATCTATAAGGTAGCCCTATTTTTTTAATTACTACTAGTAATATATAGATTCTTATTACTCTACTGTCTATTAGTACTTTAAACTTTTAATTTTATTAATTTACTTATAGATTTAGGTATTGTTCTTAAATTCCTTTAAGGGTCTAAGGCTTTACTACTGGCTCCCTCTAGTCCTATAGGCCTCCCCTTTTCCTAACTCTTAGCTTAATTCTATTTATACTTAGTCTACTTTTAGCTAATACTTTATTTATTTATTTTCCTCTATATACTATAGACATATATTCTATAGGCTGTAACAGGACTAGCCTAGTTACAGTAGGAATATCTTAGTGAAATACTTAACAGATAACTATCTAAAACTATTTACAACTATTTGCAACTATTTACGACTATTTACAACTATCTATAACTATCTATAACTATCTATAATTGTCTATTACAATCTACTATTTTCTACTAGTGCTATAACACTAAAGTCTATTAAAGTCTATTAAAGACCATATATATATATACGTATATACTAACCACTAAGACCCTAACTGTTTAATTATATAATTCTCTTATTATTCCATTCTCTTCTTTATATAACGTCTTGTTCTCTATAAAAGCTATATATTCTTAGATTTAGATAGAATTTATATTATTCCTTTAAATCTTCCCCAAAGCCTCTTTACGCTCTTACACTATATTACGTTAAAATAACTATTGTTAAAATAGCAAACAAGCCTAAATCCCTTTTAATAACTATAAGTATTATAATAATTCATTGCTTAACGTCCGATTCGGATCCCTATTAGGCCCACGCGGACTACTCCTTATATACATATAGGGAGAAAACTCTATATAAAAAAACCCCGTGATCTATCTCCCCGCCTTTAGGACTCGCCTATATAGCGCCTACAAGTTACCTATAGTGCTCTACTACCTTACTTTTTAACCTCCTTGGGAACCACTCCTGCCGTAATAAGCCTACAGACGCGCTAGTATCGCAAACTTAGCTCTACTACTATGGAGTCATCAGGGGGCGCCTAGAGCTCGCCCCTTTGCCTTCTATTACTATTTCCTTTATAATCTAAAACTGGTCTAGTATATTTTAGCTAATAAGCCACTGGGTAACTGCCTTAAGACCTTTTTATATTAAGAGTAGTGTATTATAGTTCTCTATGCCAGCTACTAAAAGTATTACTTCTTAGTTGGTACGTAAGGGGCATAATAGTATTACGTATTTTGGTGTCTGTCTTGGCTAGCCATATTTATATCTTAGGCTACCTACTAGGATACCTACCCAGTAAATCCAATCTTTTAGTCCTATTATTTCTATTCTTAGGAGTGTTACTATTATATTTTCTACTTTTATTAGGCCCTTGGGTATTTACCCCCTATAGCGTTAACTATACTACGGCCTAGGTTCCTCTTATCTAAGACAGCCTCTATACCTTTAACTCCTATACACCTCTCTAGTGTTGGTCCAACCAGTACTATATTACGGTAGATGGTTTCCTAGTACTCTTTTATGCTTTACTTTAGCTCCTTTCTCTCTCTTACTGTTATTTTTACTAGTCTCTTACGCATCTCCCTTCCTCCTTTATCTAAGCCTAGGCCCTAACACAGCACTATTCTTCTTTTACTTTTTCTACCTATTTCTCTAATATGTCTTCCCTACTTTAGGATTATTAGTTAGCTCTCCTATAGGGCACCCTAGGGTCCCTCTATAGTTTGTTTAGGCGTAACTTAATATACTTTATAACACTAGAGTTGCGCTCCTTTTGCATATTTTATATTGCAGCGGCTTTAATATATAATTATAGGGGGGGGATATTAGCTTCCTTCTTAAGTAGTGCTGTGGCCATTTACTTATACCCGCCTATTATACTCTAGAGGTAGGCTGTTTAGACCTTTTAGAGTGGTTTAAGGAGTAATTTAAAGGGGCCTTTCTTGGTTTCTCCTATAGCCTAAATACTAGATCTATATGTTATAGTTAGTCGGACAACTGCTATATATAGTAGGCGTAACCTCTAGAAGCATGGACCCTATATAGAATTAACAATTCTAGACATTGCGATATACTACGCTTGGCCCTTATAGGCCGCTTATAACACATATACGCTCTACTAAAGCTTACTGTCTACCCATACTCCTAATACCCTTAGGCCTTAAACTAGTTAGCCCCTAAAGCCTTAAATATAGATTATATACTAGAGATCTATATGTTAGTTGCGTTTTCTTATAAAATGGATTAGCTGGTATTTCTCTGGTAAGAATTGGACTCTATATTGTTTTACCCATTCTATATAGATATTATAAGCTTTCTCTAGTGTTCTGCAGTTCTCTACGGCTATTAGCCCGTATATAATTAGGTTTATATTATTAATAAAGCCTATCCCCTAGGTCGCCCCTTCCTTAAAGGATTTAAGTAGGTTGCTTATAAAAGGAAGAGTATAGGTAAGAGGGGTAATCCTTATAGTATTCCTGTTATAACTATAATAGGGGGGCTCTAGTATCTGCTAAAGACTAGCAATATTTCTTTCTGGCCTATAAACCCTTAAATAAATTATATAATCTATTTTAGGAAGCCCTTTGCCCTAAGGATATATAGAAGGCGCTTATAGGGTATATTATTATAGGTACTACTAATATCTAGGCTAAGCATTAATATTATAAAGTCCCTTTGTATTACCTATGCAGATTTAACAGTAGCGGCGAGTAATATAGGTACTAATAGTATTAAGCGGTTCTTTCTTGCCCCTATTTAACTTTATAGTAGTAGGGCATGTTCCTTAGCTATATCTGCTATATAGACCGCTATTACCCTTTCTAAGATCTTACTAAGGGTATCTTCTAAGGCAATAGGGCGGTAGCTTCCTAGGATTAAGTAGTCTACTTTACCTTCTTTTTATAGGATAACTATTATTATAGACCTTCCGAGTTGCGGGTAGTAGCCTATAGTAAAGTATACTCTAGCTATATCTATAAGCTAGGGTACTATAAGTAGTCCACAGGTCTTTAGGGCCTTGTTTAGTATCCTATCTAGTCCTAGTGCTATATTATTTAAAAGGCGGCTAATAGTTCTGGCTATTTCCTCTATTATTTTATTGCTATTAACCCATAAGTAAGTTACTAGTGTTTTACCTATAATATTACTAAGGTCTACTAGAGCTAGTTAGGGGAGGAACCTTTCTATAAGGATCTTTACCTTCTTATTATTGTTATTAGTGGCCTATAACTCCCCTACTCTTTATAAGGGTAGTAGGTATAGGTCTTCTATTAGGCGCCCTGCCTTTTTCTTTACCTATTTTGCTATAGCCTAAACGCCCTTATTATGGGGGAGGCTTAAGTTAAAAGTGTGCTTATTTATAAACCGTCTCTAGTTGTTCCTTACTTCTTTTTTTAGGGTATTCTTTAACTAGTTTCTTATATCTTTATATTATCTCTTGTCTTTAGGGTTATAGCTACTTATATATTTCCTTCTTGCTTATTATTAGCTGGTAATAAAAACCGTGTACTATATAGACTATATATAACGCGTATAGGGGCCCAGTTTTAAGACTAGGCAGTGCTCTTCTAGCCCGTTTTTAATTGCTGCCTAGATCCTTTCTAGTCTTTGGTTAATTTCCTTAGGGGTGGCTAATAAGCCTCGCTTGTTTAGTATTAGGTAAATTTCTTCTAGGTCTTAAAGTTGTTATTTAACTATACTAAGAAAGCTGTCTATTTTAAGCTTCCTTATTACATATCTTTTACTATTTAGTTGCGCCTTAATATCTAGGTCTAGTTGTATTTAGATAGGGATATGGTCTAAGGTAAGTGCCTATTTTTCTTTAGGGTTGCACCTTTTAAGTCTCTAGTATAGGCCTTTATCTATAAATATAAGGTTAATTATACTTCTAGCGGTGCCTTATTGCTATAATTACTCCTAGGGGGGTAGCCAGTTTAAGGCCCTAGATGTTTATAGCTTTTAGTAGGCACTCTACCTATTATTTAGTAGTAATATAGATACCCCCCCACCATAGGTGGTAGAGGTTTATATCTCCTAATAGGATAGACTCTATGCCTTTGGTTTTTAGTAAGCTTATTACTAATATAATATTCTCTATTTATAGGACCCCTTTAACCCTAGGGTTATATATATTAATAATTTATACTAGACCCCTATATATCTGGATTGTTATAACTGCAATATCTAGGTTAACTGCCTACTATAACTATAAGGACAGGCTAATAGCCTTACTAATTATAAAGCACACGCGTATAGCTGCTTTTAGTTTATATAGGAGCTGGAATCCTTAAGGGCAGTATATTGATTATATATAGGTATTATAATACGGTTTTTATATAGTAAGGATATAGTATTTCTCTAGGTCTAGACTGTCTAGTAGGGGCCTTATAAGGCGATAGTTTGTATTACCACAGTTATACTATATAATAGATAGGTGGCGGACCCCCAGTAAGGGTTCTTTATCTCTCCTTTATTCCTTACTTCTTCTATTTCCACTTTCTCTAGGATTTTTAGAACTTCTATCTCTTATATTTATACCCTAATTGCTACTTATTTTATATAGAGCTTTCTATTCCCATATCTTATATTCCTATTAGCGCTTCTATATTTAAATCTATTATTATCTCTAGCTCTTCCCCTAATCTTACTAGTCAGCTATATGCCCTTTATAGGTTGGCTACAAATGTTATATTTGCCGCGTTAAGTCTAATTCTTAATTATCCTGGTTTTAAGCTTACTATAGCTGTCTATAGGGGCCTTCCTATAGGGCGTCCTCTCCCTTATATCCCCTATAACCCTTATATCTCTAATTAGTTTAGTAATATTACGCGGCGTTACTTCTGGCCCGTTAAGGCTTAGAATAGCTAGCCTAGCCCCATAGTATTAAAGGTAGGAAACGCTGGGAAGGCACCTATATCCCCCTAGCTTATTACCTGTTGTTTCTATTTATATAACCTAGCGTGCAGTTATTCCTATAGCTGTTAAGCCCTTACCTTCTATCTCCTATATTTAATACAGTCTTCTCTTTCCTACGCCTTATATATGCTTTAGTAGCAGTTTATATATTTTATTTAGTCTTAATTTAAACAGTATCTTATATTATAGGGGCCTGTATAGTAGCCACAGCACACCTATACTGCGTATATAGATTAGGTGTGTCCCTGTTATACGCAGTAATAGTATTATTCTAGACGTAGTCTATAGTTATAGAGCCTTATATTGTATATAAGGCCATTTATAATTATTCCTTTTTAGATAAGGAGTTTTTATATTCCTAGTGTAAGTGTGCTGATAATAAAGAAGCTATATATTTAACTAGTATCTCCCTAGTAAGTCTCTAGCGACCCTTATATCCTCTTATTATTCTTATTATTTACTTAGTTTGTATTTTCCTATTAAAGCTATTAGATTTAGGTGATTTTAAGTCCTAGTATAAGGCGTTCCATTTATCTTACTATCTCCTATATAATTACTATATTATCTACCTAGTATTCCTTTTCTACTTTAAGGCTTATAGGAACTACTAGGACTTTAACTAGGTAGTCTTTATAGAGCACTTTTATGCTAATACATTCTCCTAGCCTATCCCCTACCCTTATAGCTTATTCCTTTAACTATTAGTCCTTTAGGGTAACTCTAATATCTCCGCTCCTAAGGTATTAGACTATAACAGCATTATAGACCTCTTTACAGATTTTTATAAGGACTTCTATTTCTAACTATCCCCTAAGCCCCTCTACTTTTTCTATGTTTAGTTATATTATAATTATATACCCAGTTATTGTCTTAAGGGGGGTGGGTTCCCTATACTATAGAAGTATAGCTATAGCAGCCTAGGTACAGTTTGCTAGTAAGGGGAGGTTTTATTTATTTTTAATTTTATTTAACTGTTAGAGGATTTAATTAAGGGGTTACTAGAGGGGCGCCTAAGGTTCGCTAGACTGGCGGAGCCATTCTATTAGCTACGTTAGTTTATTATAGCTAATAGTTACTCCCCTATAATTCTGGATACTAGACGCGTCTAATAGGCTTTATATTTTATTAGATGCCTTCTTAATAGAGGTATTTCTGCTTTATAGTATGGTATTCGCCTGTCTTTATTATGGAGGGCCATTGCTAGGCGTGGTTCTGGCGGTCGCGCATAAGTACAAACTACTGTTGTTTAATGTGTGCCTCCCCTGCAATGTATGCATCTTAGGGGGATTCTCTAGGTGTTTTTCAGGGATCTTTTGGTTGGTTTTGGTCTTTTTAGGCTAGGTGCAGCAAGAGCTTCTTAAGTTCATTAATTACTAATTTACTTAAGTGCTATAAGTATTATGTCCCTAGTTAGGGAACAGTTAGCTATAATATAACAATCCTTTATAGATGCCTTAGCTTAGCAGTGGGCTATACTAGAAGCCTAGTATTAGTAATTAATGGAAGCACTCTATAAGGAACTCCATAATATTAAGGTACTTTTATTAAAAACCTTAATAGAAATACCTATAAATAAGATTAAAATAACTATATCTAAGCCTGGCCTCTTAAACACAAACCTTAAACTAGTAACTTAACCTATATCTATAATAAATTTAATGCCTATTATAAAATCTAAAAAGCTCCCTAACCCTCTAATGTTTAATAGAAATTAAAGTAACCTACGTCCCTTTATAACTAAGCTCCATCTTAAACTTTTAATAAATTATAACTAATACCCTATTAAAGCTAGTAAGGTTAGCTATGGAATATTTTATTAAAGTAAAGATACTATATAAACCATAGATCTATTCTTTTATAATGGCACCTTTATTAATTTTAAAACCTTTATCTCTTTACTAGAATAAATATATAATAACGCCAGCCGTAAATATATAGCTGTTACTAAACTTAAAAACCTATAATAATAGAACCAAGACTTTACCAGCTTCTTTTTAGAATTTTTAGGCCTTATTAGTAAACTAAATTAAAACAAAGCCGCTAGAGTCGCTGCCCTTTAATAAGCTATCTTAGATAAAATTAAAGCCTAGTTAGTAGGTAGGGAACTGCTAAAAAACCTATCTGAATTTGCTATAATATGTTAACAAATTAATAAGGACCTTTAATATAACAAATAGACTTATTCTCTAAAGCTAACTATATTGCATATTTAAAACTCTATAAAACTGGTATATGCCCTAAAGCACAATCCTTTTCTAAGACCTAAAAGCCCTATATATAATCCTATGGACCTAAATACCACTTAATCCTATACACCCTTAGGAATTAATAAATAAAGAACTTAAGCTATAAATAGAGAATGCTTTAGATGCGGTAAAAAAGGATATATTTAAAGGAATTACCAAACTTACCCTTTTAAAAAGGTCCGCTGTAGTTCCTCCCATTCCTTAAATTATACCTATTCCTTAAGTTATACTTATTCCTTAAATTATACCCACTTTACAAATTGTATTTAGACGCTATAAAGCACCTTACCTTTAGTTAACTTAGAAAATAAATTATCCTAAGGCTAAGTTGCGCCTTAGGATAAAAGATGGAAGAGTATAAGTGTCTAGGCTCTTTTAGCGCTAATATATAACATAACTCCCTTAATATACTTAGCAAAATTTAAATACTTAGTAAATAGAAAGAAGTATAAATCCTTATAGATAGCGGAGCTACTAGTATAGGCTTTATTAATATAAACTATATAAAAACTTAACGCCTAAATTTAAAGAAACTTAATAAGCCTTAAGGCCTATAAGGCTTTAATGGTAAACCCTTAATATATAGTAAACTGATGCACTATGCTCTTGTAAAATTACGGATGGGTAAATACCTTAAATATATTTTCTTATTTATAACACCCTTAAAACATTATAAGATAATACTTAAATATAGATAGCTAAGATAATATAACCCTTTAATTAGCTAGGTTAAAGAAATATTAAAGTTCTATATAACCTATTACTAAAGTTATTGCTTAAAAAACTATTTACTCTATAAATATATATATAACTATTTAAATTTAATATAATATAAATTGCCCTTACTATTATGGAAGGGTACGGTATCTCTAGATAGGAAAGTCACAGTGCTATCTATCTGTCAGTCAGTCTGTCTATCAGTTAGTCTATCTATCTCTCTATTGGTAATAAAGAAAGAAAAGAATGTATTTCCAGTAACTAGTAGGGTCGTAATTATATATAAGAGGGAGGGAAGCCGAAGGCTCTATAAATACAGGAAAATGCCAAGATAGTAGGCGACGTCCAATCTACACCACCACATACCTCCCCTACCAAGAACGTTGTCCCCTAACGTTCTATACCATAGAAGAATAGCCAAACAAAAGTAAAGTAAAAGCAGAATAGAAAAAGGAAAGCATATCCTTAATAAAACGCAGGAAACCCCTTTCTCCTAGTAAGATACCTATTAGACACACGCTGAATAAATACACCCATTAGCTATACTAGTTGCCTATACACTATACCCACTAGCGTTACTAGTTAAAAGCATAAACACACACACTAGCCGCCCTAATTGCCTGTGTACTACACCTACTAGCAGTACTAGTCAAAAGCGTAATTCTGCAGCCATCTTTACAGCCTTGCAAAACTATTCTATAATATCCTTCTATTATCCATAGCTAAGATCTAATCTTCCTACTAGTAACTAAAACAGTAAACCAGAAATAATAACAGCAGCAGTAACAGCAATAATAGCAGTAATAGTAGTAACAGCAGTAACAGTAACGGTAGTAGAAATAGTAATAAAAGTAGACAGTTAGCGCGGTAAAATAAAATAGAACAGTTGGTGGTAGAATAGTTGGTGGTAGAACACTCGGTAAAACACTTAGTAGAATACTTAGTAATAGTTAGCAATAGGACATCTAGTAGCAGAACTTTTAGTAGTAGAAATCTTAGTAGTAATAAACAGTAGATGGCAGTCGGTTGGTAGCAGTTAGTTAAAATAGTAGTAATAGAATAATCGGAACAGTGGAACAGAACAGTTAGTAGAAACAGTAGTTAGAATAGCAGTCAGAATAGTTATCTAGCAGATCTTAGAGCGGTATAGATCTAGCAGTAAGATAGAATAGTAGAGACGGAGCAGTTAGTTAAAACAGCAGAGACAAAACAGCTGGACGGAATAGTGGTAGTAGCAGCAGTAACGGCAGGGCAGTTAATCAAGATAGCAGAGGCTCTAGCTTGGTTTAATTATTCAGTTAGTCATTTAATATCAAAACTCTGCATCTGGCTCTGCGTCTAGCTGTGCATCTAGCTATACATCAGTAGCTCTGCATTGCATACTCTGCATTCATATCTACGTGCGTGCCCATATGCATATCTACGTGCCTGCCTTAATTGCCTAATAAAGACTATCTAACTGGTCAGTAACAATATACTGCAACTAATCGTTCGGTCATTTAATTAAGGTAGAAAGTCGGCCCAGTCAAAAGCTCTGATTGTCCTAACTTAAATGCAAAGACGGCGTTTAACTAATTAAGATTTAATAAGGCCCTAGCTTAACTTAAGGTGTTTTTGGCTGCATATACAACCAAGGTTCTATATCCATAGACAATTAATTAAGACCTCCGTGTAGGCGTGCAATCAGTCAAGGCTCCGCATCTGCCGTTTAATTAAGGCTTTGTATATATAGGCATCCAGTCAAGCTGCCGTACTGTTGTCCAATTAAGGCTCTGCATCTATATGCTCCATATCTATAGACTCTATGTACAACTCTGTGTAAGACTCCGTGTAGAGATCTGTATCTGCGTCTATAGAAAAGACCGTTCTGGTTAACCAGTCCGTGGGCGTTGAGATGGGTGGCAATTAATTGATAAAGGAGGGTTAAAGGGAGAGGTTCCTGCAGAGGCTGTCTATCTGCCATAATAGGACCTTTAACTGCTAATTAAAGACGTCTAACGGCAACGGTAACTGATTTAATTTAACTGTAACAATGTATAATCGACTGATGTTCAAACAGGGTATCAGGTCGGCCCGACTGAAAGCTCTAGTTAATCCAACTTAACTATAGAGGCGGCGTCTGACTGATTAAGATTTGACTAAGGCTCTGGCTTGACTTAAGGTGTCTTCTGTTATACGTACGACCTAGGCTCTACATCGTCGCATACTCAATCAAAGCTTTTAAATCCGTTGACGTTCCATTAAGGCTTTACATCCATAGGCTCTATATCTGCGGACAGTTAATTAAGACTCTAGCTATACAGCCGTTTGGTTAAAACTCTGCATCCATAGTCAATTAAGGCTCTCAGTGTCCACCAGACGTCCAATCTAGAGACCTGTCCTAAGACTTCCTCCTTTATAAGCACTAATGGCAGCTTCCTCTAAACCACTACCATAGGCCTAGTGCCCTTGTAAGACGTCCTTAATAGCTGCTTTCTTTCCTTTTAGAACCGTCTTTGCTTTTAGCTTCTTTAGTACATCCTTAAGCTTTTGCAACTGCTTCTTTACCCTAGCTGTTAGTAGTACGCTTACATATCCTTGATCTTCTTCTAGCTTAAAAGCCTTCTTAGGATTATCTTCTGCTTTTAGTCTCTTAATTGCTGTCCTGCTAGCTCTACGTTTCACCTAAGTTGTCCTTAATATTATCCGGTATTAGCTTCTCGGTTATTATAACTGCCTCCGTTGCATGTCCCTTGCCCTTATATCCACAATGCAGTCCTTTATCAAGACGACCTCTAAGGAAAAGCGCTGGCTCCTATACATCCAAATCCTATTCTCCTTGTAATCCTTAACAAGATCCTTTACTAGTTTATCCCAATACGGCTTAGTCCTGTCTTCGGTCATATAAGGATAGTTTAGGCTTATTATAGTCAGCTGCATCCTATATACAATCTCTTATAGAGCATCTTTATCACTGCCTCTTTATATACTGCTTTGCCGTTTCCGCGGTACTTAATTACTAATATTATGTTGTTGCTTTTGTACAGATCCCTTCCTTGCCGCAGTGTCCATTCTTGTTATGCAGCTAGCATAATACTAAATTCAGATAGCGGTTGCAGAGCTGTGATTAGCTGTTATTTAATTAAGGAATAAGGTCGGCTTAGTCAAAGGCTCTAATCTAACGACATTCAATTAATTTGCTTTAGTGACGGTGACGTGCTAGTATCAAGGCTCTGGCTTAATTTAACCTTTCGACTAACCATGGCTTCTATGCAGTCATTCAATTTTATGCAGTTATTTGATTTCGTGTAGTTGTTTAATTAAGGCTCTGCATCTGGCTCTACATCTAGCTCTATATTGTATAATTGGCTCTATATCCGTGCAATTAATTAAGGTTTTTAGTGCCGTTCTTATTATACAGCTAGCGCATTATCAAATTCTAGGGGCGGTATAGAGTTCTGCCAGCTCTATTGCTAAATAGACCAATCAGGATTTTCTATGCCAGGCATGGAAAATTGCTATTAGCTTAGTAACAGGCGGTGAGCTAAACTAACATCTTTGCGGTAGGTTATCGCGACTAACGCGTCTCAACGCGTTGTAATCCAAAAAATAAATAAGAAAAGGAGCTTTAGGAAATACTATAACTAAGCAGACAAATAGAAATCTTTTATACGTCTATTACCTACGTCCCCTCCCCCACCTTAAAACTTGACTGTCCCCTAGTCAAACATCCTACACCTACGGCGGAGCCTGCTGTAGAGCCTACGGGTTAATAGCCAACCCGGTTAAGTATCCGTCTCTATAACTATCTCCAAGGATTAGACAGTTTATTCTTCTTTCTAGTTTCAGCTGTCTTATCTATAGGCCGTAACATAATCTAGATATAATCTCCTAGTCATATATTCTTCTCCTATAGCGGTGCCTGCTACTTAACAGTTATCCTGGTTGTACGGCTATCTCTAGGGGTCAGGCAAGTCTGCAGACATTACTAGCTGGGTGTTACTACTGAGTCCATGGGCCGTACTTAATAATAGTCCTCCCAGTTTATACGTGTTTTGTCACTGTTCTTTAGTACTACTCTATTATAGAAAGCAGTTAAATCCGTTTATACTATAGGGGGGGCCTATTACTACAGTTGTCCTTCCTTTAGCCTATCTAGGTCTGTTCCCTGGTATGTACAAAGCCAGTCCTTAATACCCTTTAGTTGTCCTTTATTGCCAAGCTACAGAAGTATAGGTCTAGGTCAATTATGTGTCCTAGCTACTAGTCTTCCTTAATTAAACAGATGTATAAATCCTTACTAAATAAGATCCTTTAACCCTTAATATTTATACTTAGTAAAACAGTAACTTCCTCCGTATCCAAAACAGGTCCACTAGCCTTGTCCTTACGTGCCTTGCTAACCCCATACGTCCCATTGCGGCTATCTAAAGGCAGTAAAATCTTGCGGATATTAGGGACCTTGCGGATATCAAGAATCCTATAGATATTAACAGTCTTGCAGAGGTTAACAGCCTTACGGAACAAAGGGAGTTTAGGTGCTGTTCTACCAGTCTTCATATCCTAGTACTAAGCTATATCTTTATGCCAGGCTTTAAACTATAGCCTAATTCAATAGCGTCGCGTGCTTCCTTAGGTCTAGAAGTCTTTCTTCCCTTTAGCAGTTAAGCTTATTCCTTTACTACCGTAGCTCTTGTATAAGCTAGATATTTAGGACATCTTCTTCTAGAAGAATAGCCATTCGCTTAACATTCTCTGCAGCTATTATTCTCGACTCTATAGCCTCCTTTAGTCTTTCAAACACAAGGGTACTAGGCTTGTCTGCTACGGCTCCTATCTTTTCTATTACGTAACTGCGGTATTTAACAGGGAGTCCTTATATAAACCACCACCCCTTCTCTTTCTTAGTAAGGTTTTCTACAGCTACCACTCTTACTAAAATACTAGTAAAATCTTGCATATAGTGACGCAGATCTCCTAGCTGCTCCGCCAACTTCCTAACAAATGCCTTAATAAAGTCCCTTAACTTTATGCATCGGTAGTAGTCCTTAGCTTAATATTCAGTCCTAAGCTTTCTTACAAGCTCTGTCTAGTCACCAATTACAAACTCAGACAGGCTTCAGATCCACATCCCTATCCAGGAATCGCAGTACTCTAGAAGGCCCTAGTGCTTCTCCTCACTTATTACACAATATCGGATGCATAGCCGCTCGTACCATTTAATAAACTATAACACGTTCTGTCCCATAAAATAAGGAGTTCCTATAGTTCCTAGGGCTGACATAGGCTGGGCTATAACATAGATCTTGTCTCAAGCCGTCAACTGCTAGCCATAGGGTAATGTATCTAGAGCTTTATCCTTAGGAGCCCGTAGGTAATCCTTGCGGTTCCTATCCTTTGTCTGCTAAAGGTTATCAGTCCTAGGTATTACAGGTAAACACTACAGTAGGTCTACTTGCATAGCTATAGTCTTGACAAAGGGTGTCCTAGATGGCTGTCCTAGCGGGACCTTAACAGGTACATACTTTGGCTGGTCTACCTATATAGCTATATTCCTAACGAAAGGCGCCTACTTCTTAATATCTAAGGGGGGGTCTTCCTAGGAGAGCACGGAATCTTTATTATCTACTACCGGGTCTTAATACGTCCGTCTATTTTGGCCCGTCGTTACTCTATATAGTAGGGTACTTTCTACGTCCTTACGGAACACCTCTAGAGCCACCACTAACATAATCCGGATAACTTAAAAGAAGATAAAGCTAAGCCAGAATAGGAAGCTTTTAAGGACAGATCCAATCTTATATGCTTATAACCTTACTTAGTATTATCTCCTCTAAGCAGCGCTAACTTTCTTTACCACTAGATGCCTTAGATCTCATTTCCATCTAATTAATTAGCCCTTGGCCTATTATCTCTATATCTTTAATAACGTTCTGGCCATGCTTATGCGCACAGGTGGCGAGATATTAGGTAACTCTAACCGCCAGTCAACGTCGTCTAATTAGCTTACCAGTTCACTTAACGCCAAAATTCTAAGTATAGGCACCGAACCCAACTCCCAAGACCTCTTAACCTATACTCTTTTACCTCTTATTACCACTCTTTAGCCTATACATTAAGTCTAGCTGTTCTATCTTTTCCGCTATCTTTCTATTTAGGGTTTACCTGGTTCCCCTTACTATCTAATACTGCCTAGTTCTCTTCTATCATCTCTTCTATCTAGCTAGCGGTTCTTTTACAGCTAGTAGTTCTTTTACAGCTGGCGGTTCTTCAGTAGTCATAGTATATTCATATATGTCTCCTGTGTATATAGTTGTATATAAAGTGCCAGACTTCTAATCTGAAGAGCTTGCCATTATCCCCACATAGAATGCCAAATAATATATAGAAGGGTACGGTGTCTCTAGATAGGAAAGTCACGGTGCTATCTATCTGTTAGTTAGTCAGTCTATTAGTCAGTCTATCTGTCTCTCTATTGGTAATAAAGAAAGAAAAGAATGTATTTCCGGTAACTGGTAGGGTTGTAATTATATGTAAGAGGGAGGGAAGCCGAAGGCTCTATAAATACAGGAAAATGCCAAGATAGTAGGCAATGTCTAATCTACACCACCACACTATAAACCTTAAGCTAATATAATAAATCTATAACTGCTAATTATGGTAAAGAATATAAAGATGTTTTATTAAAACCTCTTAAAAATTTTATTATATAAGCCGCGCTTTTTATCTTATTAGCAGAAAGACAAAATTATAAAATCTTTATTATAACTGTAGAAGATATTAAGAAAGCACTAAAACTAAAATAATATTTTAACCCTTAACCTCTTATACCAAAAGAGTACTATAATCTAATTAATAAGTTTAAAAAAAGAGTTATAGACTAACTAGCCCCGTATTAAGATAAGTATAATTTTAAGATAGAACTTCAGCCTAATATAGTACTAAAGTTTAGTCCACTATATAGTATATTATAAGAAGAACTGCTTATAATGTAATAATACCTTAATAAGCATTTAGAAAAAGGATTTATTTGCCCTAGCTAATCTCTATTTACCTTATCTATACTATTTATTAAAAAGCTAGGAGGAGGCTTAAGATTCTATACTAACTATTAAGCTTTAAATATAATTATAATTTAAAACTAATATCTAATTCCCCTAATTTAAGAGACGCTTAACTATTTAGTAAAGGTATAGTACTTTATAAAGCTTAATATAGTTGCCGCCTTTAATAAAATCTATATATATAAAGGAGATAAGAAGTATATAGCTTTTTATACGTAATAGGGACTCTTTAAATACCTAGTAAGGCTATTTAGTGTAAAGAATGGTCCTAGTACGTTTTAGCAATATATTAATAATATACTTTGTAAATTCCTTAATATATTTATTACTGCGTATATCAATAATATCTTAATCTACTTATCCTTGCTTTTTAAATATTAGAAATATATTAAAATGGTTTTTAAATACCTATAAGATATAGGCCTATAATGTAATATTAAGAAATATAAGTTTTACGCGTCTAAGGTTATATAATAATAATTATTCATTGCTTAACGTCCAATTTAAATCCCTATTAGGCCCACGCAGACTACTCCTTATTTATATATAGGGAGAAAACTCTATTTAAGAAAACCCCATAATCCATCTCCTCGCCTTTTAGGACTTACCTATTTAACGCCTGCAAGTTACCTATAGTGCTCTACTACCTTACTTTTTAACCTCCTTAGGAACCACTACTGCCGTAACAAGCCTACGGACGCGCTAGTATTATAAAATTAACTCTACTACTATAGAGTCATTAGGGGGCGCCTAATACTTGCCCCTTTACCTTTTATTACCATTTCCTTTATAACCCAGAACTGGTCTAGTACATTTTAGCTAATAAGCCACTAGGTAACCGCCTTAAGACCTTTTTATATTAAGAGTAGTATATTATAGTTCTCTGTGCCAGCTACTAAGAGTATTACTTCTCGGTTGGTGCGTAAGGGGCATAATAGTATTATATGTTTTGGTGTCTATCTTAGCCAGCCACATTCGCACCTTAGGCTACCTACTAGGACACCTACCTAGTAGAGCTAATCTTTTAGTCCTATTATTCCTATTCTTAAGAGTATTATTATTATATTTTCTGCCTTTATTAGGCCTTCTTGGAGCCCTTAGGTATTTACCCCCCATAGTATTAACTATGCTACAGCTTAGGTTCCTCTTGCCTAAGACAGCCTCTATACCTTTAACTCCTATATACCTCTCCAGTGTTAGTCCAACTAATATTATATTACGGTAGGTAGTTTCCTAGTACTCTTTTATACTCTACTTTAGCTCCTTTCTCTCTCTTACTATTATCTTTATTAGTCTCTTACACGTCTCCATTCCTCCTCTATATAGGCCTAGGCCCTAACACAGCACCATTTTTATTCTACTTTTTCTACCTATTTCTCTAGCATATCTTCCCTACTTTAGGGTTATTAGTTTGATCTCCTATAGGGTATCCTAGGGTCCCTCCATAGTTTATTTAGGTATGTCTTAATATACTTTATAACCTTAGAGTTGCGCTCCCTTTATACCCTTTATATTATAGCGGCTTTAATATATAATTATAGGGGGGGGGTATTAGTGTGACGGCGCTGGGGCGCGTCACCTATCAGGGGTTCGCTTAGGACTTGGCATGTGTATATGGACGTGGCCTCACCACCTTCTCTTGCTCCTCAGCTTAATATCTTCGTAATACAGCATTCGTTTGCTTCATCTTGGAAGCATTTATTCAAGTCTTCGTTAAGACATTTGTTCAATGGTTCGAGCCGTCACAATTAGCTTCCTTTTTAAGCAGTGCTGTAGCCATTCACTTATACCCGCCTGTTATACTCCAGAGGCAGGCTATTTAGACCTTTTAGAGTAGTTTAAGAAGTAATTTAGGGGGGCCTTTTTTAGATTCTCCTATAGCCCAAATACTAGATCTATATATTATGGTTGGCCGGATAACTGCTATATATAGTAGGCGTGACCTCTAGAAGTATAGACCCTATATAGAATTGACAATCCTGGATATTGCGATGTACTATACTTAGCCCTTATAGGCCGCTTATAGCGCATATACGCTCCACTAGAGCTTACTATCTACCCATATACCTAATACCCTTAGGCCTTAAACTAGTTAGCCCCTAAAGCCTTAAATATAGATTATATGCTAGAGATCTGCAGATTAGTTGCGTTTTCTTATAAAGTAGATTAGCTAGTATTTCTTTAGTAAGAATTGGACTCTATATTATCTTGCCCATTCTATATAGGTGTTATAGGCTTTCTCTAGTGTTCTATAGTTCTCTATAGCTATAGGCCCGTATATAATTAGGTTTATATTATTAATAAAGCCTATCCCCTATATTGCCCCTTTCTTAAAGAAATTAAGTAGGTTGCTTATAAAGAAAAGGAAGAGTATAGGCAAGAGGGGTAATCCTTATAGTATTCCTATTACAACTATAATAGGGGGGCTCTAGTATCCGCTAAAGATTAATAATATTTCTTTTTAGTCTGTAAACCCTTAAATAAATTATATAATCCATTCTAGGAAGCCCTTTGCCCTAAGGATATATAGGAGGCGCTTATAGGGTGCATTATTATAGGCACCACTAATATCTAGGCTAAGTATTAATACTATAAAGTCCCTTCGCATCGCCTATGCAGATTTAATAGTGGTGGCGAGTAATATAAGTACTAATAGTATTAAGTGGTTCTTTCTTGCCCCTATTTAACTTTGTAGTAGTAGGGCGTATTTCTTAGCCATGTCTATTATGCGGACCGCTACTACCCTTTCTAAGATCTTACTAAGGGTGTTTTTTAAGGCAATAGGGCGGTAGCTTCCTAGGATTAAGTAATCTGCTTTACCTTCTTTTTATAGGATAACTATTATTATAGATCTTCTAAGTCGCGGGTAATAGCCTATAGTAAAGCACGCTCTAGCTATATCTGCAAGCTAAGGTGCTATAAGTGGTCTACAGGTCTTTAAGGCCTTATTTAGTATCCTATCTGGACCTAGTGCTATATTATTTAAAAGGCGGCTAATAGTTCTAGCCATTTCCTCTATTATTATATTGCTGTTAACCCATAGGCGAGTTACCGGTATTTTACCTATAATATTACTAAGGTCTACTAGGGCTAGTTAGGGGAAGAACCTTTCTATAAGGATCTTTGCCTTATTATTATTATTATTAGTGGCCTATAACTCCCCTGCTCTTTATAGGGGTAGTAGGTATAAGTCTTCTACTAGGCGCCCTACCTTTTTCTTTACCTATTTTACTATGGCCTAAAGGCCCTTATTATAGGGGAGGCTTAGGTTAGAAGTATACTTATTTATAAACCATCGCTAGTTATTCCTTACTTCTTTTTTTAGGGTATTCTTTAACTAGTTTCTTATGTCTTTATATTATCTCTCGTTTTTAGGATTACAGCTACTTATATATTTTCTTCTTGCTCGTTATTAGCTGGCAATAAGAACCGCGCATTATGCGGACTATGCGTATTGCGCGTAGGGGCCTAGTTTTAAGAGCGGGCAGTGCTCTTTTAGCCCGTTTTTAATTACTACCTAAATCCTTTCTAGTCTTCAGTTAATTTTTTTAGGAGTAGCTAATAAGCCTTACTTATTTAGTACTAGGTGGATTTCTTCTAGGTCTTAAAGTTGTTGTTTAACTATATTAAGGAAACTGTCTATCTTAAGCTTCCTTATTACGTATCTTTTACTATTTAGTTGTGCCTTAATATCTAGGTCTAGTTATATCTGGATAGGGATATAGTCTAAGGCAAGTACCTATTCTTCTTTAGGGTTGTACCTTTTAAGTCTCTAATATAGGCCTTCGTCTATAAATATAAGATTAATTATACTTCTGGCGGTGCCTTATTACCATATAGTTGCTCCTAAAGAGGTAGCTAGTTTAAGGCCCTAGATATCTATAGCTCTTAGTAGGCACTCTACCTATTATTTAGCAGCAATATGGATACCCCCCTACCGTAGGTGGTAGAGATTTATATCTCCTAATAGGATAAACTCCGTGCCTTTAGTTTCTAGTAAGCTTATTACCAATATAATATTCTCTGTTTATAGGACCCCTTTAACCCTAGGGTTATACATATTAATAATTTATACTAGTCCCCTATATATCTAGATTATTATAACTATAATATCTAGGTTAACTGCCTGCTATAACTATAAGGACAGGCTAATAGCCTTGCTAATTATAAAGCATATATATATAGCTGCTTTTGGTTTATATAGGAGCTAGAATCCTTAGGGGCAGTATATTAATTATATATAGGTATTATAATATAGCTCTTATATAGTAAGGATATAGTATTTCTCTAGGTCTAGACTGTCTAGTAAGGGCCTTGCAAGATAGTGGTTTATATTGCCGCAGTTATACTATATAATGGATAGGTGGCGGACCCCTAGTAGGGGTTCTTTGTCTCTCCTTTATTCCTTACTTCTTCTATTTATACTTTCTCTAGGATTTTTAGAACTTCTGTCTCTTATATTTACACCTTAGTCGCTACTTATTTTATATAGAGCTTTTTATTCCCGTATCTTGTGTACCTACTAGCGCTTCTATATCTAAATCTATTATTATCTCCAATTTTTCTGCTAGTCTTACTAGTTGGCTATATGCCCTTTATAGGTTAGCCGCAAATGTTATATTTGCTGCGTTAAGTCTAATTCTTAATTATCCTGGTCTTAAGCTTGCTATAGCTGTCTATAGGGGTTTTCCTATAGGGCGTCCTCTTCCTTATTTTCCCTATAACCCTTATGTCCCTATTTAGTCTAGTAATATCACGCGGCGTTGCTTCTGGCCTATTAAGGCTTAGGATAGCTAGCCTAGCCCCCTAGTATTAAAGGTAGGAAACGCTAGGAAGGCACTAGCGTCCCCCTAGCTTATTACCTATTATTTCTATTTATATAACCTAGCGTGTAGTTATTCCCATAGCTATTAAGCCCTTGCCTTCCGTCTCCTGTATTTAATACAGTCTTCTCTCTTCCACGCCTTATATATGCTTTAATAGCAGTTTACGCATTTTATTTAGTCTTAATTTAAGCAGTGTCTTGTATTATAGGGACCTATATAGTAGCCGTAGCACACCTATGCTACGTATATGGATTAGGTATATCCCTATTATACACAGCAATAGCATTATTCTAGGCGTAGTCTATAGTTATAAAGCCTTATATTATATATAAGGCCATTTATAATTATTCCTTTTTGGATAAAAAGTTTTTGTATTCCTAGTATAAGTTTGCTAATAATAAGGGAGCTATGCGTTTAACTAGTGTCTCCCTAGCGAGTCTCTAGCGACCCTTATATCCTCTTATTATTCTTATTATATACTTAGTTTGCATTTTCCTATTAGAGCTATTAGATTTAGGTAATCTTAAGTCCTAGTATAAGGCGTTCCGTTTATCTTACTATCTCCTATATAATTGCTATATTATCTACCTAGCATCCCTTTTCTACCCTAAGGCTTATAGAAACCGCTAGGACTTTAACTAGGTAATCCTTATAAAGTACCTTTATACTAATACATTCTCCTAGCCTATCCCCTACCCTTACGGCTTGTTCCTTTACCTATTAGTCCTTTAGGGTAACTCTAATATCTCTACTCCTAAGGTATTGGACTATAATAGTATTATAAACCTCTTTATAAATCTCTGTAAGGACTTCTATTTCTAATTATCCCCTAAGCCCCTCTACTTTTTCTATTTAGTTATATTATAATTATATACCTAGTTATTATTTTAAAAGGGGTGGGTTCCCTATACTATAAAAGCGCAGCTATGGCGGCCTAGGTGTAGTTTGCTGGTAAGAAAGGATTTTATTTATTTTTAATTTTACTTAACTGTTAGAGGATTTAATTAAGGGTTTACTAGAGGGGCGCCTAAGGTTTACTAGACTAGCGGAGCTATTCTACTAGCTACGTAAGTTTATTATAGCTAATAGTTACTCCCCTATAATTCTAGGTACTAGACACGTCTAATAGGCTTTATATTTTATTAGATGCCTTCTTAATAGAGGTATTTCCGCTTTATAATGTGGTATTCGCCTATCTTTGTTATAGAGGGCTATTTCTAGGCGTGGTTCTGGCGGTCGCGCATAGGTGCGTACCACCGTTGTTTAACATGTGACTTCCCTACGATGCATGCATCTTAGGGGGATTCTTTAGGTGTTTTTCAGGGTTCTTTTAGTTGGTTTTGGTCTTTTTAGGCCAGGTGCAGCAAGAGCTCCTTAAATTCTTATTATAAAATATATAAAGGGAGTTCTAAGGTTATATAATTGGGCTTAATAATATCCTATAATAGAATTAAAATGGACCCTAAAAAAGTTGCCGTGGTTATAAACTAGGAAAGCCCTAGTAATATATAAGATATTTATAAATTTCTAATAACAATTTATTAACTACTTCTTAGAAACTATTTGGCTATTAGTAACCCTAATAAGAAAGAATAATAAATTTAAATAGACTACTAAATGTAAATAAGCTTTTAATAACCTAAAGTATTATTTTATAACTGTTTTAATTCTTACCTACTTTAACCTTAACCTTAAATATATTATTAAAATAGATTTATCCAATTATATGCTAGGGGGAGTATTATCACAATATAATAAGAATGGTAAGCTATATCTAGTAGCTTTTCTCTTCTAAAAACTTGCCCCTACTAAATTAAACTATAAGATATATAATAATAATTCATTGCTTAACGTCCGATTTGGATCCCTATTGGGCCCACGCGGACTACTCCTTATTTATATATGGGGAGAAAACTCTATTTAAGAAAATGAGAAAACCCCGTAATCCATCTCCCCGCCTTTTAGGACTTGCCTACAAGGCGCCTACGAGTCACCTATAGTGCTCTACTACCTTACTTTTTGACCTCCTTGGGAACTACTGCTGCTGTAATAAGCCTACGGACGCGCTAGTATCGCAAACTTAACTCTACTACTATAGAGTTATTAGGGGGCGCCTAATACTCGCCCCCTTACCTTTTATTACCATTTTCTTTGCAACCTGGAACTGGTTTAGTATACTTTAGTTAATAAGCTACTAGGTAACCGCCTTAAGACCTTTTTGTATTAAGAGCAGTGTATTATAGTTCTCTGTGCTAGCTACTAAGAGCATTACTTCTTGGTTGGTGTGTAAGGGGCATAACAGTATTACGTGTTTTAGTGTCTATCTTAGCCAACTATATTTGTATCTTAGGCTACCTACTGGGACACCTACCTAGTAGAGCCAGTCTTTTAGTCCTATTATTTCTATTCTTAAGAGTATTGCTATTGTATTTTCTACCTTTATTAGGCCTTCTTGGAGCCCTTAAGTGTTTACCCCCTATGGCGTTAACTATACTATGGCTTAGGTTCCTCTTGCCTAAGACAGCCTCTATACCTTTAACTTCTATATACCTCTCTAGCGTTGGTCTAACCAGTATTATATTGCGGTAAATGGTTTCCCGGCGTTCTTTTATGCTCTACTTTAGCTCCTTTCTCTCTCTTACTATTATCTTTGCTGACCTCTTACGCGTCTCCCTTCCTCCTCTATATAGGCCTGGGCCCTAAAGCAGCACTATTCTTCTTTTGCTTTCTTTACCTGTTTCTCCAATATATCTTCCCTACTTTAGGGTTATTGGTTTGTTCTCCTATAGGGGGCCCTAGGGTCCCTCCATAGTTTATTTAGGCGTGTCTTAATATACTTTATAATATTAGAGTTGCGTTTATTTTACGCCCTTTACATTGCAGTGGCTTTAATATATAGTTGTAGGGGGGGAATATTGGCGTCCTTTTTAAGCAGTGCTGTGGCCGTTTGCTTATACCCTCCTATTATACTCCGGAGGCAGGCTGTTTGGACCTTTTAAAGTGGTTTAAGGAGTAATTTAGGGGGGCCTTTCTTAGTTTCTCTAATGGCCCAAATACTAGACCTATACGTTATAGTTAGCCGGATAACTGCTATGTATAGTAGGCGTGACCTCTAGAAGCATGGTCCCTATATAGAATTAACGATCCTAGATAATGTAATGTACTATACTTAGCCCTTACGGGCCGCTTGCGCCGTATATGCGCTCTACTAGAGCTTACTATCTACCTATACTCCTAATACCCTTAGGCCCTAAACTAGTTGACCCCTAAAGCCTTAGATGTGAATTAAATGCTAAAGATCTACAGATTGGTTGCGTTTTCTTATAAAATGGATTAGCTAGTATTTCTCTAGTAAGAATTAGACTCTATATCGTCTTGCCCATTCTATATAGGTGTTATAGGCTTTCTCTAGTATTCTACAATTCTCTGCGGCTGTTAGCCCGTATATAATTAGGTTAGGTAGTTATATATTAGCTAGTAATATAGTAGAGTTTAATATACCTGCTTATCTAGGCCTCTACCCCAGTTTTCTAGTGCTTTGGTCCTAATCTATAAGTAGTTGGCTGCTACTACTAATTATAGGGAGTTTTACTAGTTCTTTTAGATATCTTATAATGGTATTACCTGAGTACCAGTCTACCCCCTAGCAGTCTATATAAGAGTTTCCTCCTAGAGTTAGTACGCTTTTGTACGGCTTAGGAGCCTTCTATTGCCTCTAGTTTTACGCCTTTCTTTATTATTTCCGCCAGCGTAGGCATAAGCTGCCGTTTCTAGGGGTCACAACTCCTATCTTCGCGCTTACTGACGTAATCCTACGGGGGCGTCGTAGCTGCATCCTGTAGTATAATTGGGTATACCTTCTACGGACAAGGCTGAGCCACTACCTCTCCCGCCTAAGTAACTCCTGTTTGCTCCTTAAGTACATCTCACTAGCATGCCGCCCTAGATATAAGCGGTTCCGTCTATTAATATACCAACACACGCATCTGTTCTCTTAAGCTATATAGTAGTCTCTTTAGCCAGGACGTAATCCTGCCTGCCTACTAGGTGCACCAAGGGTTAGAGCCTAGCAAAGGGGTAAGGTCCTTAGAGCCAGCAGTGGCTACTATATACTACGCCCCACAGGATAATATATAATAAGGAACTGCTTATAATTATTAGATATTTTAAATAATAGCGTCCTAAGCTTAAAGATTTATTATTCCTAATACGTGTATTAATGGACTATAAGAACCTATAGTACTTTATAACTATAAATCAATTAATATAGCACTAAATTTATTAGGCTAAATACCTCTTATAATTTAACTTTAAGATTATATACTAACTAGGTAAACTTAATTAGAAGCCTAATATAATAATATAATAATTATAGGACCTACCTATAAATGCTATAGAAAAACGGATTATAAATTAATTATAGATCTTATTACCTCCTAAATATTTTAAAAAACTATATCTTATATTCCTAAACGCGGAACTTAATAGAAATAAATTAGAAGTTAATAAATAGGAAATAGAAATTAATAAGCTAATAGAATATAATATAAGAATAATATATAGATTGTTAGTATGCTTTAACATAGTGCAATAGACGTAATATACGTATAGTGCGGTGTGTAGTTAGATTCTTGTCGTTTTATCTACGCGTCTTAATAATATATATGCACGTCGCGTAGATTACGTGCTTTACGCACGTAATATACAAAACAAATATCTACCGACACTAGAGCAACTCTAAAGGAAACCAAATCATACTATTCCCGTTATTTATAGCGTATACGCAATAGCTAGCTCTTCCGTTTATAGTATATAGTAGCTTCTCCTTTAATCCTATCCCAGTTATATAACGCTTATAACGGCTTATATAAATGCCTTTAAACTAGAGCTTATAGATTAATAAACTGTATAATAAAGTTAAGACGTTGTGTAAGGAAAGAAGGTAAAAGAACGGGAAAAAAGGGTAGTGGTCCTAGCAGAACTTGGCAGGATTTAGTAGACTTAGCAGAATATGGCAGAATGCCGCAGATTACCGTTAGATTAATATTAGATTGCTATAGATTACCGTCAGATTACTATCTTACGGTTAGTCTCTAATTACTAAGTTAGTAGATCTAGGTAGGCGTGTATAAGGTATTACGGGGGTATCCCGTAACAATTACTATCTAATAAAGATACTAAGCTAAGGAGAAGAAGGAGAAGAAGGAAAAAAAGAAGAATTATTAGGGGTAGTAGGTAGATATATCGCGAGGGCTACTAAGGCGCTAGTAGTAAGCGAGCCAATAGCGATTTTCTATGCCAGGCATAGAAAATCTTAATTGGCTAGTTAAATTCAGGGTCCGTAGAATATGGCAGGTGGTATACCTTAGTACCATTACAACGCTAAGTTAAGTCTAAGTTCATTCACGTTCGTTTAACCTACTCTATAGCCTATAGTTCTAAGTAATTGGTATTAATTAACTTCTTAAGAGCTATAGATACCTTGCTTTTAGTCATCAAGTTAATAGGGTTACTATTGCCATTAATCTATTTAACTTCCGCAATCTCTCTACGCTTATATAACTAATAAAGACACATAATATCTGTTATAAGACGTTTTTCTTATGTAGTGCCTAGCTTAATAAGACATTTATAGAGTAATTTTAAGTTAGTATAAAGTATAAGTGGGAGTTCAATCTGTAGAAGTTATTTAACGGTTAACTTAATTACGGCGCCAATGTTAAATCTATAGGCCATTGCGTAGAGTTCTAAGGCTAGTACACTTCTAGTAACTCTTTTACACTTAATTAATAACCAGTAAATAATATTGGCCTTATATAACGCGTCCTCTAATACCAGTATATATCCTATTTATAATAAAAGGTCCTTATTATTAGCGAATAAGGCGTTAGTAAAAGCAAGTAGGCGTAATATATTAATATCCAACTTAACAAACGTAAGGCCTTTTATTAGATTGTTAATCTGCAATTATAGTTATTTATTAAGTGCTGTAACATCTTCCTTCTTAGGGTTAATTACCTAGGTAGTAAAAGAGAGATTAAATAAAGCTTCTAGTTAATATACAGAGGCAATATACACACCTCTTACGCGTTACGCAACATATTATTCCTTTATAGTCAGTGCATTACGGACAATATCTCTTAAGCTCGTGGTTGTAGCTATTTTTTAAGGTAGATTATATTTAGGTTCTTACACTAGTATTCCTAGGTTATTATAATATTGCCTTCCCAAAAGAGTTAAATAATGCATCTATTAAATTTAAGTAACTACTTAACCATAAGTTGCTTACGTTCTTTTACAAGAAAGTAAGCCTTTTCTAAATATTATTACTCCGCGTCCGCAAAGGTGGTATTAACTAGGAAGAGAGTATCATTAGTTTAGAGGCCAACAATGCCAAAGTAGTTAGAAGTGTTGCTCCATAAAAGGCAAGGGTTATACATTAATAAGTTTATATCCAACTCCTTAATATAATAATTATAGTAGGTTATAAACTAGTAATTGCCTACTTCTAGAATACCGTATAAAGGCTTAATTACCTTTAGGATGGAGTTCTTTCCGATACCTAGTTGGCTTCCCAATTTATAAGGTAGTTGGATATAGAAGTCTTAATTTAGCTTTATAAGAGACTGGACATACACCTAAGAGATATCTCGTAGGTATAACTATGTGCCATTACCTCATAGTATCGCTGCGATGTATAGAATAAGGCGTTAGCTAACTCATTAAATAGTAGGTAACTAGGTTAGTACAATGCCCTTTTCAAGATCGTTATATGCTTAGATAACAAGTCTCAATTTTTCAAAGGCTTTATTAGTACTGGGGTTCTTAATCTTATCTATAAATTATAAGTTAAAGATTCTAACTCCTACGGGTATATCCTAAGGGTTAATTATCTTAAATACGCCCTTTTTAATCAGTCCTGTAATTTCCTTTTAACGGGACGTTTTAAACTACTTATAGTTACTATCCTCTTGCAAAAATATAGTAATGTTGGCAGTATTAATGTAAAGGGGATACTTACGGGGTCTTCCTCTTCCTTAGCAAGGTAGTTATACTTCTCTAGTTTCGGTAAGGGACGGTTTCTATATAGAGACGGTTTCTATAGACGGTTCGCATCTACAAACAGTTTTATTAACTTAGATATTGTTAACTTAGGTATCGTTATCTTAAATATCTTTAACATAAATATTTCTAAGGTCTATTAAGTACGGTTTAATAGCGGTACTGCGGAACTTTATAGGGCCGCTAGGTAGGTTAACAGCACACGTTTCTCCTTTAATATTTAGTAGGTTATATAGTCCTGCCTAGTATCTAGGTTATCCTATATTACCTTCTCTCTAGACTAGTACTAAAGAGTTAAGGGGTAGATTATAAATTGCGGTAGTACTGGGGCCATTATATATATTAAGTGCATCTGTAACCTGGCGCTCCGCTTATATCTTCTTTACTTCCTCTATAGCTTTCTTAAATATAATCGCACGCTATGTTACTATAGGTAAAGGTACATTAGACTCTATCATTTAGGGGTACGCTCTAAATACTAACAGTATGGGTATTAGGCCATCTAGTCCTACGGAGTCGTTAATTGCTTTAAAGGCTATTTATAGTGCTATATCCTTATCAATTCCTAGTATCTTAAAAGTAATAATGTGGTATATACGTTGCAAGGGGCCGTAGTAACGCTCTACTATACTAATTAAGTTATAAGCTTCGACCGGTACGCTCTTTATAATAGTGCCTATATTAACTGCGTATTGTTTAAACTCTCTACTAATAAAGTTCTTTCCTGCGTTATATGCAATTATATCTAGGGGGCCTAGGTATATATTAATCTAGCACGCTCATAATATATCCTATATATACTTAGCGCTAATATTCTGTAGCTATCTACCTATTTAAAATTAGGTGCCTTTATCAATAATATAAAGTATAGGCTTACTATTAATGTACATAATATTAACAATAATACAGTAGTTAAAATTAACGTCGTCCTTTAAGGTAAATCTAAATCTGCCTAGTAACTTTCCGTGCTTTTAACAGTATAAGCAGTAGCGGGTGATATACTTAAGTGTCTTTTAATTAGCATCGTTTTTATAGCTAGCGCGGTCCAATATTCTCTTAAGTTGCTCTACTCACAGGTGTCCAAAGCGTTAATATAGGCGTCGCAATTCCACATTAGTTAAGTAGTATAGGTTTTGGTTAAAGGACTCTATAATAAATATATATAATAAGGTATCCTATAGTAGAAACGGGTGTCCGAATTAGCGTACAACTAGTACGGTCTTTAAGGGGGTTATTAGGACATTCTTTAGGTTATTAAAGTATACTCATAAATTGTCTATATCTGCTAGGCAAAGTAGAAAAGGGGTGTTAACTTTAATAATATAGAACTCTACTATACCTATTAGTATATCTACCTTAATAGAACCAATAGAGGATATAGGACCTATTCTAAACTATACACTAACTATGCCTCTTATAGACTTGTTTAACTATACTTTATTAATCTTCTAAAGTACAAGAAACTAACCGTATCCTACTATAGAATGTTTAGAGGCACTAATATCAATTATTATACCTATAAACTTTATTAAGGTATAGTATAAGGTTGTGTTATACGCAAATAGGTCTGTGTTAGTAGTAAATGCATCTATTATAGTATTAATGGTTATAACTACGTGGCTATAAGCTCTGTTAGCCAGTTCTAAAGCTATAGCGGTTATATTATCTAGTTCAATCTTACCGTATAAAGTATAGTATACTATAGCCTAGTCGTCCTTATTTAGTAAAGTATTAGAGTCCATATCAATTACTAGAGCGTTAAATACGTTAGTAATCTCATCGTCCTTATTATTATCCTTATTATTATCGCCTTTGTAGTCTATAATATATTACTTTATTTACTTCTAGAAGCAGTTCTTAAACTTATTTCTAAACTTAGTTTTAGACTCTTCTTACTCCTCCTTAGTATATTTCTATAAGCAATATCCTTCCTTATTACATATAAAGTAATATAGTTTCTATTAGTTACGGTTATACAGGGAGTTGCTACGGCTATTACAGTCATAGTTATTATCTCTTCTATAGAATCGTCAGTCTGTAAAGAAAGCTTATATCTTCTCCGCATGCTCTTTCTTGTATACCATAATAGACAATTAGAGTTTGTTAATAAGGGCTCTAAGGTTATCTAGTAGGTTAGAGACTGCATATCTACATACTGGTATTCCTTAGCACAAAGTGACGATTTTGTTGTAAAGAAAGTCTATGGTTTATAAGGTAGGTCTAAGGCCATACTATAGTTAACGAAATCTGTAAATTAGCAATTAGAGGCATTCGCTTATAAACTTATCTATATTTTCTGCCATTACTATTATAAGTATAATGGTATTCCACTTGTCCGGGTTCTTATATTAAAATCCTAGTTCTTTAAAGAAATTCCAAAGGTGCTCACAAGCTTTAGCAAATGGTAGGTGGAATAGTTAGTTTATATAGAAGTGGTCTAGAGCTAGTCCTTTTAACATAGTAGGGAATGCCTTAAGGTAAGCTTCTTAGGGTATATCTACTCAATTACAGATGTTATAGAATATTATTAATTTATAGTTAAGGCTTTTGTTTATACCACCATATTTCTGCTCCTCTATATATATCTTAGCTACATTTACAATTTCCTTTCTATAGCTAGTTATAGTGATAGGGCGGTTCTCCTTGTCCGTAGGTTGTTCGTAGAGTTGCTATATTATTATTATAGGTTAAGGCGTAATAGATAGTATAAAGGTAGAGGTAATTATAGATTAAGGTATAGTAGAAAGCATAGGCACTAAGGAATATCTTACTTGTTGCTCTTCTAGAGTTCCATATGTCTTATAATACTGGATACTTCTTAACTTAATGCTAGTATTAAACTTTTTCTTAAGTGCGTTCATCTCTTCTCTAGTCCATTCCATTTAGTCTTCTTCTTATGCTATATCATATAAGAATTAAGGGAGTAATTTGCCTTATTTATGGTTAGTATTAACCTATACTCCTCTGGTATTTAGACAATCGCGTAGTTTCTAAAGCCAGTATAAGTGGATTTGCGTAAAGATATTAACCGTAAAGTCCTTAAAATCTCCCTAGAATAATTCCCAGAGTGTTAAGTCTAGCTAGTCGTGTATCTCCGTATATACGTATATCTTACATCGTACGTAGTTGGTTAGCTCGTCCTTAGTAACTTCCATTAGGTTAATTCCATCTTCCTATTTAGCTGCTTTTTCCTCCTAGTCTTTCTCTATTCCTAACATCTTGTATTTTATGTATTATTTAGGTAGGTAAGGGTGTTCGTAGGGTAAAGGTAGGGGAACGGTTAAGGAGGCGGTTAAGGAGGCGGTTGAGGAGGCGGTTAAGGAGGCGGTTCGAGTTGTTTGAGTAGGGTAAGGTGTTTTGCGTAGTAATTCTTCTAAAATAAATAGAACAAGATGTCTAGAAGTCGTCGTGGATACTAGATAAGTACTCCTAGGTGGTTTCTCTTCTTCTCTTTAACTGAAATAGGCTAATACGAAAGGTGGATAAGTATAACTATCTTCCAATCTGCTGCAAGGTAGACAGTATAACTGTTTTCTAAGCTATCTGCGTGTTTCCTGATCTGTGCGCACTCACTAATTAGTGTTGGTATGCTTTAATATAGTGCAATAGACGTAATATACGTGCAGTGCGGTGTGTAGTTGGATTCTTGTCGTTCTATCTACGCGTCTTGATAATATATATACGCGTCGCGTAGATCACGTGCTTTACGCACGTAATATACGAAACGAATATCTACCGACATAGATAGTAGATATAATAAAAGCAATTTAAATAGAAAAATGATAGTATAAGAATATTACACTTGCTAAATGCAAGATTTAAAGTAACTAATTATACTATTAATAGAAGATAGTAGTTCCAAATTCCGAACCTTTATAATTTAAGATACTTAAATTAACTATTTAATTATAAGATTCTCTGGTTATTCCCTTCTCTTCTTTACGTAACGTCTTGTTCTCTTAAAAAGCTATATACCCTTAGATTTAGATAGAATTTATATTATTCCTTTAAATCTTCCCCAA
>Ga0307507_10002267_pt1 | contig 40974 bp, 5 predicted proteins | sample 7_EM_MG_FD_207223 | JGI IMG/M metagenome (GOLD analysis project Ga0307507, IMG submission 207223) | Populus trichocarpa ectomycorrhiza microbial communities from riparian zone in the Pacific Northwest, United States - 7_EM | ecosystem: Host-associated > Plants > Roots > Unclassified | place... | reverse complement strand
TTTAATACTAGTAGTAAGTAGAATTCTATAATATAAGCTATATATAATATATAAACTAATTGTTTTTATAATATAGCTAGGCTTAATATTAATTATATAAACTGGATTACTTATAGTGGAGGGACTTATATTTAGTTAAGAGATATAAAGGTATTTTATACCCTCTAAGTATAGAATTAGATATATTATAAATATATCTAGCCTATAGCTAAATAATAAGAATATTATTACGATATATTAAAATATAAGAGACTATATCCTAGATAGATCTTATATATAACTAGGTTCTAATATAGATAGATATAATACTTATATATATTAAAGAATAAAATCAATATAATATACCCTCTTCTTAGCCTCTAAAAGTGCTTTAAAAGATGGATACCCTATATAGACATCTTTTATTATAAATATTACTATAAAACTTTTACCATAAATATATTATAGAGAAAGACTAGGAAAAAATATATAAAATATAAGAAAATGTATAATATATCTAAGTTATAATATTACTATATCTAAGTTGTAATATTACTATATCTAAGTTATAATATTACTATATCTAAGTTATAATATTACTACATCTAAGTTATAATATTACTATATCCAAGTTATAATATATTTCCATAATAATTTCATAGAATTAAATAAAGATAATATTAAATAAAGAGATATAAATATATAAGATATTTATTTATATCTATTCTTATTAATATATATATAGGCTTTATAATAGTATTTACTATATATTTTAGTACTAAATTACCTATATAGAGTAGAGTACTATTTATAAGCTATATATTATTATTATTTATTGCTTAACGTCCGATTTAGATCCCTATTGGGCCTACGCGGACTACTCCTTATATACATATAGGGAGAAAACTCTACTTAAGAAAACCCTGTAATCTATTACCCCGCCTTTTAGGACTCGCCTACTTAGCGTCTACAAGTTGCCTATAGTGCTCTTCTACCTTGCTTTTTGACCTTTTTAGGAACTACTACTACCGTAACAAGCCTATAGACGCCCTAGTATTATAAACTTTACTCTACTACTGTAGAGTTAATAGAGGCCGCCTACTGCTTACCCCTTTATCTTTTATTGCCATTTCCTTTACAACCTAAAACTGGTCTAGCACATTTTAGCTAATAAGCTATTAGGTAACCGCCTTAAGACCTTTTTATATTAAGAGTAGTGTATTATAGTTTTCTATACTAGCTACTAAGAGTATTACTTCTTAGTTAATGTATAAGGGGCATAGCAGTATTATATGTTTTGGTGTCTGTCTTGGCCAGCTATATTTATATCTTAGGCTACCTACTAGGACACCTACCTAGTAGAGCCAATCTTTTAGTCCTATTATTTCTGTTCTTAAGAGTGTTGCTATTATATTTTCTGCCTTTATTAGGCCTTCTTAGAGCCCTTAAGTGTTTACCCCTATAGTGTTAACCATGCTATAGCTTAGGTTCCTCTTACCTAAGTTAGCCTCTATGTCTTTAACTCTTATTTACCTCTCTAGCATTGGTCTAACCAGTATTATATTATAGTAGATGGTTTTCTAGCATTCTTTTATACTCTACTTTAGCTCCTTTCTCTTTCTTACTATTATCTTTACTAGCCTTTTACGCGTTTCCCTTCCTCCTCTATATAGGCTTAGGCCCTAATATAGCACTATTCTTCTTTTACTTTCTTTACCTGTTTCTCTAATATATCTTCCCTACTTTAGGGTTATTAGTTTGTTCTCCTATAGGGCACCCTAGGGTCCCTCTATAGTTTATTTAGGCGTATCTTAATATACTTTATAATATTAGAGTTGCGTTTATTTTACGCCCTTTATTTTTATTTATTATTTATTATTTATATCTATTATATTATACTATGTACAATACTGCGCATGCAGCCTCTAGGCTATAGCGCTATAGTTCTATATACATAAATCCTTCCTAGGCAGCTTAATATATACTAGTAGCTAAGTGGACACTCTAGCCCGTTTTTAAAAATGCTAGGGGAGCTCTAGCCTATTAGTGTTTTCCGTTCTAGTATTTTGCTCACTATAGTCTGGTTTATACCAAGAAAATCGCACTAAGGAAATCCTAGCTCTTTTATCTATTTCTGCCGTATTCTGCCGTTCCTAGAGTAGAAAAAGCGCTCTAAAAGATAGACTTTATATAACGGAACCTTGTAGCAGGAACTACGGTAAGTCCTATTATTAGGCTAGGTATATAGGTAAGAACAAAACAACAACATAATAATAACTAGTAGAGTAGTTGCCCAACAGATTAACTCTAATTATATTCTAAGATTTACTATAAGGAGAAAACCATCTACGGTAAGGACTAAGGTCCTTTAAATACACAACTATACTCCTAAGAAATCCTCTCTTGTACATAAGGTACGTGTTATCTATATTAAACGTAACGTCCCTTTCGTTTAATATAGTCAATACATTCAACACTATATAACTTTAGTTACTATTCCTCATTATATAGTTCTACCGGATCTATCCTAGACTATGCCTATATTAACCAACTAGCTTCTACCAACTCTTCTTTAAGTAGTTATAATATTATACTTAAAGCGTCCGTAACACTATCTCCCTTCTCTTTATCTTTGTTCTTAAAGATTCCTAATATCTCCAAGTCGTCTACTAGAGGTGTAATGTCTGTTTAATTAGTCTGGTTAATATCCTTACTTATTATACCTAAAGCTTCTTCTTCTCTTTCCTGGGTTAAGCGTCACCTTTATACAGTTTCCTCCATACTGTCGCTAGGTAAGATAATAGCAATCCCCTACTCTCATTGCGCTAAAGAGGGGTTAGTATATGTTGCGCTGGCAAGTCCTTCGTCCTAATAACCCTCCTCTTGCTCTAAGTGTACCAAAGCAAACGTTTAATTATCCTGCAATGTTTACTCTGTTTTTAACGCTAAGTATACACGTCCTATAACTCTTAACAGTCTTTAAGTTCCCTAAGTAACTTGTTATAGGGTCTTATATTCAATCTACCGCTGCAAAGCTTAACAGTAAGCTAGCATCCGCGCTATTTAAGGTTTAATATACCTTAGAAGAGTCTGCACGCGTCCTTAAAGCTCAACGCTTGGCTTATACTTATCTTTAATATCTTAAACGTGTTTATAAAAAGGTCCGTTCTAAGGAGTGGAAACTTATTTAACAAGGTCTATAGGAACTTGGTAATAAAAGGACTAGCTCTCCTCCTGCAAGGGAAACAACTCTAAGTAGCTTAGCAATTACTCCTCTTAGGTCCCCCTTAGGTAACTTATTCTTTGGCGATCCTTCCTTATTAATATTACCTAACCTGCTTTCTTCTAATACTCCTATACCTTTCCCATAGCGTTCTCTAAGTTGCTTAGTAGTTCCCAGATAGTCTCCTTATAGCCTATCTACTTTACTTTATACCACGTTTCGTCCTCTACGTCCTTATAACTAATAATCTTTAAAACTTGCTATTTATCTTCCTCTTATCCTCTATACATGTCTGCCTTATAGACTGGTAACTTAACATTCCTATATACTGGCTCTAGCATTACAATATATTATATAGGGTAGATCTTCATTTTGGCTAGTAGGTTCAATTTATACATAACTAATAAAATTCTTTGCTTAATTTTAAAAGGTCTTAGTCTAACATAGTCCAACTTCTTACTTAGTCATTAACTCTTAAAATTTTTATATAGTAGCTATACTTTATCTCCCTCCTTAAGATCTGGTCCCTTAGATCTCTTAGTATTATAGTACTTTTTTATTTATTCTTATACTAGTTTAGCTGTTTCTATAAGGTCTATATAAAGATTTATTAACATCTCCATTCTTTGTTTAGCTGTGCTACTCGTCTTTTTTGCTTAATATGGCGATAATAATATTCTTAGCTTGTATCCGTAATTCGCCTTAAATGGTAATGTCCCCATTCCTTTTTATGGTGTTGCATTATATGCAAACTATATAACTGGTAATAACAATACCCAATTATTCTGTGCGTGGTTAATATAATGCCTTAAATACTACTTTAGTATCTAGTTTAGTCTTTCCATTTGTCTATCTATCTGCGGATAATACGCTATAGATATTACTACGCGAACCCCTTATTCTGCTAGAAATACTTCCTAAAATCCTACTATAAATCTTAGATCTCTATCTAATATAATCTTATCTAGTGCTCTATGTCTTACAAATACTTCCTTTATATAGATTCTAGCAATATCTTCTACTAATATCTCTTTAGTGCATACTATAAAGTATCCCCACTTTATTAGCTTGTCCACTATTACTAAAATTGCATTATAATCTTATCCTGTAATAGGATCTCTTGACTTTAGTAACTTAACAATAAAGTCCTATAATATAACTTCCCATAGTCTTCCTAGTACTTTAATAGGTTATAGCCCTCTATACAGCTTATACCTTATTAGTTTATTTCTTTAGCAATCTGGATATTTCTTTATAACTTATCTTGCTAGTCCCCAGATTCCTTAAATAATATACTCTTTTTAAAGTCTTAACACTAAGCCTATAGCTCCATTATATCCTTATGTTATTCCCTTATAGAATTCCTTAATAAATTCTTCTGTAATAGACTTAGGTATATATATTGCTTCTCTGTTTTTATATTGCTTTAAGTCTAGATCTTCTACCTATACTTCTTAGATCTTCTATATCCAATCACTCTCTAGTAATTTATAGATCTAACTTTCTTCGGTTACTATAATCTTTAAATAATTATACCTAATTAATCCGTCTTAATCCTTTCGCAATAAAGCTCCTAATAGCTTTTTATTACTTTATAATTCAGCCTTTCTGCTTAGAGCATCTGCTTATGCATTATCTATACCCTTAGTATACTAAATTTCAAAATAGTATTCTATAAGCATTTCCGCCCATCTAACCTGTCTTTGGTTAAGTTCCTTTATTATTAGGAATCCTATAAGGTTCTTATAGTCCATTTTAACCATAAATAGTTTCTCTATACCTTGTAAAAATGCTCTTTATTCTTTAAGTACTATAACTATACCTAACAACTCCTTGTTATAGATATTATAGTTTAACTCTAGTAGTATCATCTTTTAACTATAGTATGCCACTAGGTGCCATCCATCTTAATATTTCTATATAAAGTATACCCCTAGTGTAAAGTCTAATATATCTATTTCTATAACCATCTCTAGACCTAGTTAATAGATCTTAAGAACTGGCTCCTAGGTAAACAACTCTTTGATTTTCTTAAACAGTTCTTATTACTTTTTTCCCTATACCCATAGTTCTTTTTTCTTTATTAACTACGTAAATAGCTTAATATCCTATAACCATTACACTATAAACCTTCTACAATAATTGCAAAACCCTAAGAACAATCTTAACTGCGTAACATTCTCTAGTTTCTGCCAATTTACTATAGCCTCAATCTTTTTTAGATCTATGCTAAGCTGGCCTAGTTTAATAATAAATTTAACAAAATTAGTCTTCTAGGTAAAGAACTCGCATTTTTTAATTACTACTAGCATCTGTTCCTCTTATAGTCTCTTTAAGACCCATTTAATATGTTCTCCATACTCCTCCTCACTCTCTAAGTAGATGATAATATTATTAAGGTATACCATAACAAATTTATCTAGGTGTTCTCCTAACACACTATTAATTTGCTTTTAGAATATTACTAGTACGTTTATAAGCCCAAACTGTATAACTAATAGCTTATATAGTCCTTCCTTTAACCTAAAGGCTGCCTTCTATTTATTACCTTCCTTAATCCTAATCTAATGGTATACCCACCTCAGATCTATTTTTATAAAGATCTTTGCGTTGCCTATCCTATCTTAGATCTTACTAATTAAGGGTAAAAGATACCTATCCTTCCTAATAATGCTGTTTAACTGTCTATAGTCTATACACATCCTAAGTTTTCTATTTTTCTTTAGGATAAATAGTACTAGATATCCTACTAATAACTATAATAGTCTAATATATCCCTTACATAAGTTCTCCTAAACAAACTCCTTAAGCGCTACTAACTCTGTTTTAGTAAGCTTGTAAATTAAAAAGAACTTTAAACTTATTCCCTCTTCCAATTCTATCTTATGGTCCCATACTATATACTCTAACAGCTTTTCACTTTCTGGTAACTATAACTTTTTACTATACTTATGGTATCTCTTTGGTACATAACTTAAGCCTCGCTTAGTCTCTTTATATATTACTCCAACTTAATACTATACCAACTTAGTTTGCTGTCGCACTTTATACTATTAAGTATCCCTAATATTAACCTAACCTATAACCTAATCGATCTTTAGATTATACTCCTATAACTAAGGCATTTCTAATATCGCCTCGTCCTGTCCTAATAGTAGGATATTAAAAGACATTCTAACTAGTCTCCCTTTAATAGTTATCTAAATAGGTCCTATTTTAAGATTAATAATGCCTCCTCTATAGGCTATTTAATCTCCTAAAATTATTATAAGTAGATATAGGTGTTCCTTCTGTCTATATAGTAACCCCATTCTTTCCACTACCTTTAGTGATATATGGTTCCTTATTACTCCACTATCTACTAACGCTTTAAACTACTAATCTTGCCATTTAACTTATAAATTTAGGTGCCGTCCTTAAATTCCTTTAAGGGTCTAAGGCTCTAACACTAGTTCCCTCTAGTCCTATACGCCTCTCCTTTTCCTAACTATTAGCTGCTAGATCCTACCTATACTTAGTCCAACTTAGGCCAATACTTAGTTCGTTTCTTTTCCTCTATATGCTATAGACAAGTGTTCTCTAGGCACTCCCACTACTATTATCCATCTAGGCATTCTTCCATAAGGAATCTTCCTGGTTAAAGTATTACATCCCCTTAACCTTATACTTCTACTAGGTGCCAACTATGTATATACTTGGCATTCCTAAACCGCTTTTCCTCTAGTGCCTAATATATTCTTACTAGGTACTTCCGGTTCCTATCTTTAGGTGCTCTATATATATTATATATATTATCTACATAAGCTATCCACGATAGTATATAATACGCTATATGTTTTAGGTTAACTCTTAGTTTATTTTTATCTTTAAGTTTAAATCTATACCTAGTTAACCTAACCACTAGTATCTCTACTGCAGGTACTAAGATTTATTACTTACTTCTCTAGTCCCTAGATCCTTCTTCTAGGTTCCTTAACATTATAATTAACACTCCTTTAATATAACTTATGCGTTTTTCCGTAATAGGTTGGTCTTAGACAACTTTTTTATTTAGCTATATATAAAAATCTTCCCATTTATTGCTGTGTTATTGCCTATACCACTTTCTATATAACTGGTTTAGTGTATATAGTCTATTTATTAGAAAGTACCTTATTATCACTATATTATAACATCCTTTAGTATATCTTTTTTTAAACTAGGTTGGAATATCTAGATCTTCTTCTTATTCCAGTTTATCTAACCACTTTACCCTAGGTATCCCTACACTCGGCCTATTAGTAATTCTTCGCATAGGTGCTCTATCCCTTATATAACCTGGCATAGCTAACCTCTTATCTAGCTTTTGCTCTTGCTATATAATAATTCTTGTCCTAAACTTATCTATAGTTTCTTATTTTCTACGTCTTGCAGCCGGATCTTTATAGTCGTCTTGCTTTTTAATCCTAGTATTAACTGTTTAATCTTTAGGCTAAATACTACGTTTACCTAGGATTACTAACGTTCTTATTCGTTTCCTAAACTCATAGTTCTTAAACTTGCGTCCTATACTTATTTGTTTGTTACTAAACTAAGTCGCTGCCCTTTCCCATTGGTTTTTATCCATTATAGGTCCTTAGGTGTGTTTTATCTTATTTTAAGAATCTTAAGCTTCTCTTATCTCTTCCTAAGAATCTTAAGCCTATAGCCTTTTGCCTTTATTAAGTGATAAGCTAGTACTAGCAGTCGTTTACTTACTTAGTTTCTTTTAAATATTGCTCCTTTTATCTTATAAAGCGATGGAAATCATATCTAATAGTGTCGCAATACCCATTACTGAACCCTGTTCTATAATAGTCTTAGTCTTTACTTCTATTTTAACTTCTCTAAGGTCTACATACTCCCAGTAAGCTGCCTTTATTACCTTATTATTGGTAAATGCTTCGCCTTTATTAAATTTATTATCTTTAATATCTAATCTATAAGCTGGTTTATTAGTTCCTTTAAACTTAGATAATAATAGCTCCTATAGCCAATAGCTTGCGCCATACTTAGCGTCCTTATAAATTCGGTATACATTATTGTAATAATACACAAAACTGTTAATTAAACACTCTTTTATTCCTTACAGTATACCATTATCCCTCTATATATACGTGCCGTCTGCTAGTCTTATTCCCTTTACTATATAGTTACTCTAACCACCTCTATAGTCTCTGGCAAAATAACCTTATTTTCTATAATTTATGCAAGCCCCATCTTTAAACCATTTTTCTTACTATAGAGTCCGCCTAAATATCTTCTACTACTAAGATCCCTAGTTTAGCCTCTACTCCTAGGTCCTTTAATTACTTAATCCTTAACCTCTAGGTTTCTATAGTTTCTTTTCCCACCTTTAGGTTTCTTTAGTACCGCTTAGGTCCATTAGCTCTATACCATTCCATAGTTTTTAACTCTATATCTGTTATTATATACTCTATGCCTTATACAACTATAGAACTCTATCTTACCCTCTCTTAGCTTATTCCCTTTAATAGATCCTGTTATTAATCTTTATTAACTAATCTATTAACTCTCTTAGAGTATCCACATCTTCTATTAGGATAATTACATCCTAGACTTTAGCCTTAAGTCCCTATTTATACTATACCATAAGCGCCCTATTATTCCACTTAACCTACATAGCTAGTATTTAAAACTATATTATATACTTAATTACTAAAGTGCGTTATACTAAGTTCTAAAGCTTTTATTCCGCTATAGTTATAGCCTCCAGGTCTCTAAATATCTATGTTAGTCATTCTGCGAACCCGTTCCAACTAGCAAATATATACCATACATCTTAGTTAGTAGTTGTCATGCCATTAGCCTATATTTCCGTAAAATATAGCTTAAACCACTTAAGTGCCCTCCCTGTTAGGAACAATCCTATATAGGCTACTTAATCTAATAATGTTACTAGCTTCGCTCCTTCCTATATTACCTTAAAGTGCATCTATATAAGAAATCCCTTAAGCTTCAACTTCTCTCCTAAAAATTGTTCAATTAAAGGTAGCTTAACTTTTGCTACTTTAATTCCATTAATACGTTCTTTAAGTATCCTATTATTATCTTATAAATAATTAACCATTTCCTATAACTAACCTTGCGTAACCACTTAAGAATCCCCATTATCTATATTAGTATCACCTAGCCCTAAGGTTGTAGCTATTACCAACATTATTATAACTAGTGCTCTGGGTAGCATATTGTTTAACTTTATTTAATACTATAACCTTAGTAGTAAATATATAACAGAACCTTGTAGTAGGAACTACAGTAGGTCCTATTATTAGGCTAGGTATATAGGTAAGAATAAAACAACAACATAATAATAACTGGTAGAGTAGTTACCTAATAGATTAACTCCAATTATATTCTAAGATTCACTATAAGGAGAGAACCATCTACGGTAAGGACTAAGGTCCTTTAAATACACAACCATACTCCTAAGAAATCCTCTCTTATACATAAGGTACGTATTGTCTGTATTAAACATAACATCCCTTTTATTTAACATAGTTAATACGTTTAACACTATATAACCTTAATTACCATTCCTCGTTATATAGTTCCACCAGATCCATCCTAGACCGTGCCTATATTAACCAACTAGCTTCCACCAACTCTTCTCCAAGTAGTCATAACATCGTACTTAAAGCGTCCGTAACACTTTAATTTTAATAAAATGGTTTTGTATATGAAAATAAGAGAAACCTAATAGCTTGCTAGCTTGGAAGCAGCTACCAATTACCCCTTTTTTTAATTCTGTACCCTATTTCTCCTCCTTGCTTAAGAAAAGGGCAGGGAATTAGTAATTAATAAGTACTCTCCCCAAAAGTAACCTACTAATAGTATTCTATAAGGCGAACCTTGCTACATAAACCCGCTCCTATTAGGAAATTTTTTACAAGGTTGTCTGTATAGGGTATAAATACCAGTTCACCTATATACCTTATATTTAACGTGCTAATAGTAACACAGGCCAGCCCTTCTCCCCCTACTATAGCTACTCTTAGTGTATCTACGGTACGCCTATAAGGTAGAGGTTGTCTGCAGCCTAATAGCTATAAACTAGTTGTGGTAGAGGTTATCTACAACGCAATAGCTGCAGACTGGTTGTGGTAGAGGTCGTCTACAGCGTAATGGCCGTAGACTAGTTATGGTAGAGGTCGTCTACAACGCGATGGCTATAGACTGGTTGTGGTAGAGGTCGTCTGCAGCGTAACGGCTGTAGACTGGTTGTAGTAGAGTGGTTGTTGTCTACGTCCATGCGTCTGCGACGCGTCTGCGGTACGCCTGCGGTGCGTCTGCCGTACTGGCCGTCTACAGTAGATTGGCTGTCTGGGGAGACAGGTTATAGTGGAGTTATTGGTTATAGTATTGGTTGTCCATAGCAGACAGTTTGTAGTGAAATTGTAGTTGCGGTATCGTTGTAGTGACATGTCCTCAGGGGCTATGTAGCGTCATGGTGACGCGTCTTCAGGAGGTATATAGCCAGCGACGCCCGGGCGACGACGGCGGAGGAGCAAAGGGAGGCGACGGCAGAGACGAAAGGGAGGCGACGGCAGAGACGAAAGGGAGGTAACTGCGCCCTTTATATTACAGTAGCTTTAATATATAGTTATAGGGGGGGAATATTAGCTTCCTTCTTAAGCAGTGCTATAGCTATACGCTTATACCTACCTATTATACTCTAGAGGCAGGCTGTTTAAACCTTTTAAAGTAGTTTAAGGAGTGATTTAAAGGGGCCTTTCTTAGTTTCTCTAATGGCCTAAATGCTAGATCTATACGTTATGGTTGGCCAGATAACTGCTATATATAGTAGGCGTAACCTCTGGAAGCATGGACCCTATATAGAATTAGCGATCCTAAATAATGCGATATACTATGCTTGGCCCTTATAGGCCGCTTATGCTATATATGCGCTTTACTAGAGCTTGCTATCTACATATACTCCTAATACCCTTAGGCCCTAAACTGGTTAACCCCTAAAGCCTTAGATATAAATTATATACTAGAGATCTGTAGATTAGTTGCATTTTTTTATAAAATGGATTAGCTGGTATTTCTCTAGTGAGAAATGGACTCTATATTGTCTTACCTATTCTATATAGGTGTTATAGGCTCTCTCTAGTATTCTGCAATTCTCTATAGCTATTAGCCTGTATATAATTAGGTTTATATTATTAATAAAGCCTATTCCCTAGGTTGCCCCTTCCTTAAAGGAGTTAAGTAGGTTGCTTATAAAGAAGAGGAAGAGAATAGGCAAGAGGGGTAATCCTTATGGTATTCCTGTTACAACTGCTATAGGGGGGCTCTAGTATCCACTAAAGACCAGTAATATTTCTTTCTGGCCTATAAACCCTTAGATAAATTATATAATCTATTCTAAAAAGCCCTTTGCCCTAAGGATATATAGGAGGTGCTTATAGGGTATATTATTGTAGGCACCACTAATATCTAGGCTAAGCATTAATACTATAAAGTCCCTTTGCATTGCCTATGCGGTTTTAATAGTGGCAGCAAGTAGCGTAAGTGCTAATAGTATTAAGCGGTTCTTTCTTGCCCCTATTTGGCTTTATAGTAGTAAGGCGTATTCCTTAGCTATATCTGCTATATAGTCCGCTATTACCCTTTCTAAGATCTTACTAAGAGTGTTTTTTAAGGTAATAAGGCGGTAGCTTCCTAGGGTTAAGTAATTTACTTTACCTTCTTTTTATAGAATAACCGTTGTTATAGCTCTACTAAGTCGTGGGTAGTAGCCTATAGCAAAGTATACTCTGGCTATATCTGTAAGCTAGGGTGCTATAAGTGGTCTATAGGTCTTTAAAGCCTTATTTAGAATCCCATCAAGTCCTAGTACTATATTATTTAAAAGGTAGCTAATAGTTTTGGCTATTTCCTCTATTATTATATTGCTGTTGACCTATAGGTAAGTTACTAGTGTTTTACCTATAATGTTACTAAGGTCTACTGGGGCTAGTTAGGGAAAGAACCTTTCTATAAGGATCTTTACCTTCTTATTATTATTATTAGTGGCCTATAATTCCCCTGCTCTTTGCAGAGGCAGGAGGTATAGGTCTTTTACTAAATACCCTGCCTTTTTCTTTACCTATTTTGCTATAGCCTAAAGGCCCTTATTATGGGGGAGGCTTAGGTTAGAAGTATGCTTATTTATAAACCGTCTCCAGTTATTCCTTGCTTCTTTTTTTAGGGTATTCTTTAACTAGTTTCTTATATCTTTGTATTATCTCTTATCTTTAGGGTTGTGGCTGCTTATATATTTCCTTCTTACTTATTATTAGCTAGCAATAAGAACCGCGTATTATATAGTATAACGAAGCCTTATAGGAAATACCATGGTAGACTTGCTAATGGGCTGGGTATATAGGTAAACAGGAAGTCAATAATATAATAAGTACAAATAACAACTGGTGGAGTGGTTGCCTAACAAATTAACTTTAACTGTATTTTAAGATTTACTATAAAGAAAGGAACTATCTAGGTAGGGACTGTGGTCCTTTAAATACATGTTTATACTCCTAAGAAACCCTTCTTATATATAAGATACGTACTATACAGGTTATACGCGCGTTCCCTTTATACTTCTTATATACTATATATAACATTATATAACTTGCTTACCATCCCTTATTATATAGCTCCACTAGTTCTATTCTAAACTATGCTTTTATTAACTAACTAGCTTCCTCTAACTCTTCTAAGTAGTTATAGTATTATACTTAAAGCGTCTATAATACTATCCCCCTCCTCTTTATTTTACCCTTAAAGATTTCTAATATCTTTAAGTTATTTACTAGAGGTGTAATATCCATCTAATTAATTTGGTTAATATTATTACTTATTATACCTAAAGCTCCTTCTTCCTGGTAAGCACAACGTCGCGCCTATACTATTACTGTGATATTATCTCTTAGTAAAATAATGCCATTTCTATATTCTTATTGTGCGAAAGGGGGGTTAACTTATATTATATTAGCGAGTCCTTTATCTTAGTAACCCTTCTCTTACTTAGAGTGCACTAAAGCAAATATTTAATTGTCCTATAATGTTCACTCTATTTCTAACGCTAAGTATATATATCCTATTATTCTTAATAGTCTTTAAGTACTCTTATTAATTACTGCTAGGGCCCTAGGTTTAATCTGCCGCTATAAAGCTTAATAGTAAGCTAACTTAGGCTCTAGCTAATTTAGAATGTTCTTATAACGCTAAGCAAAGGGCCCTTAAAGCTTGTATTACGGCCTTAGCTTATCTACTTTGTCTTAAAAAGGTGTATAAAAAGGTTTATTTTAAGAAGTGGAAGCTTATAGAATAAGGCCTTTAGGAACTTAGTAATAAAAGAACGGATTCTCTTTTAATAGAGAGGGAAATAACTCTAAATATATCGGCAGGTGCTCCTTTTAGGTCCCCCTTAGGTAACTTATTCTTTAGTAATCCTTCTTTATTAATACTACCTAACCCATTTTCCTCTAATACTCCTATACCTTTTTTTATAGCATTTTTTAGGTTGTCTAGTGGCTCCTAGGTAGTCTTATTATAGCCTATCTACTCAACTTTATACTATGTTTTATTATTAATATCCTTATAACTAATAATCTTAAAAACTTCCCATTTATCCTCTTCTTGTCCTCTATATATGTCTGCCTTATAGACTAGTGGCTTAATATTCCTATATACTAGCTCTAGCATTGCAATATACTATATAGGGTAGATCTTTATTTTCTCTAGTAAGTTAAGTCTATATATAACTTCTAAGATTTTTACTTTAACTATAAATAGTCCTAGTCTAATATAGTCTAACTTCTTACTTGGTTATTAACTTTTAAAATTTTTGTATAGTAGCCATACTTTATCTCCCTCCTTAAGATCTAGTCCCTTAGATCTTTTAGTATTATAGTGTAATGGGACTAGCCCAGTTACAATAGGAATGTCTCGGTGAAACACTTAACAGATAAATTCCGAAGCTTTAACCAAATTCTGCCGAATTCTGCCAGCTTAATTAACTTCTGTCAAGTTCTACCAGATTAATTAAATTCTACCGAAAACCGTTAAAGACCGCGTGTGTATATGCGCACGCATCAACCACTAAGCCCCTAAATATTTAATTATATGATTCTCTTGTTATTCCTTTCTCTTCTTTATGTAACGTCTTATACTCTGCAAGAGCTATATACCCATAGATTTAGAGAGAATTTATATTGTTCCTTTAAATCTTCCCCAAAGCCTCTCCGCGCCCTTATATTACGTTGCGTTAAAACAACTATTATTAAAATGGCAAATGAACCTAAATCCCTTTTAATAACTATAAGTATTATAACCCTAGTTAGGGAATAGTTAACTATAATGCAATAGTCCTTTACGGAAGCCTTAGCTTAGTAGTGGGCTGCACTGGAAGCCTAATACTAATAATTAATAGAAGCACTTCGCAAAGAACTCCGCAACGTTAAGGCACCTATGTTATAGACCCTAATAATAACACCTATAAATGAGATTAATATAACGGTATCTAAACCTAGCCTGTTAAATGAGAACATAGAACTAGTAATAGTAGCTTAACCTATTATAAAATCTGAAAAGCTCCCTAATTCTCTGATGTTTTATAGAAACTGAAATAACCTATATCCCTTTATAACTAAGCTCCGCCTTAAACTCTTAACAAACTACAATTAATACCCCACTAAAGCTAGCAAGGTTAGCTATAAAAAGTCCCAATTAAGCAAAGATGCTGCATAAACTATAGATATATTCTTCCGTAACGGCACTTTTATTAATTTTAAAACCTTTGTCTCTCTACTGGAATAAACATATAATAACGCTAGCTGTAAACACATAGCTGTTACCAAACTTAAAAACCTATAATAACGGAACTGAGATTTTACTAGCTTCTTTTTGGAATTTTTAGGCCTTATTGGAGAGCTGGATTGGAATAAAGCTACTAGAGTCGCTGCTCTTTAATAAGCTATCTTAGATAAGATTAGAGCCTAGCTAGTAGGTAGGGAACTGCCAAAAAACCTATCCAAATTTACTATAATATATTAATAAATCGATGAGGACCTTTAATATAATAAACAGACTTATTTCCTAAAGTTAACTACACCTTATATTTAAAACTCTACGAAACCAGTATATGCTCTAAGGCGCGATCCTTCTCCAAAACCTAAAAGCCCTATATACAACCCTATGGACCTTAATGCTACCCAATCCTATACACCTTTGGGAACTAATAAACAAAGAACTTGAGCCATAAATAGAGAATGCTTTAGATGCGGTAAAAAAGGATATATTTAAAAGCATTGCCAAACTTACCCTTTTGAAAAAGTCCGCCGTAGTTCCTTCTAATCCTTAAGTTGTACCTATTCCTCAAATCGTACACGTTCTATAAATTGTACTTATACGCTATAAAGCACCTCGCCTTTGGTTAACTTGGAAAATAAATTATCCTAGGGCCAAGTCGCGCCTTAGGATAAAAAGTGGAAGAGTATAAGTGTCTAGGCTCTTTTAGCGCTGATACACAATATAACTCCCTTAATATACTTGGCAAAATTTAAATACTTAAAAAATAGAAGGAAGTACAAATCCTTATAGACAGCGGAGCCACTAATATAGGCTTTATTAATACAAACTACGCGAAAACTTAACGCCTAAATTTAAAGAAACTTAATAAGCCCTAAGGCCTATAAGGCTTTAACGGCAAACCCTTAATATATAGTAAACTAACGTACTACGCTCTTATAAAATTGCGGATGGGTAAATACCTTAAATATATTTCTCTATTTATAACACCTTTAAAGTATTATAAGGTAATACTTAGATATAGATAGCTAAAACAACACAGCCCTTTAATTAGCTGGGTTAAAGAAATACTAAAGTTCTATATAACCTACTGCCGAAGTTATTATTTAAAAAACCATTTGCCCTATAAACACGCATATAACTATTTAAATTTAATATAATACAAATTGCCCTTGCTATAAGCCTTAAACCAAAATAATAAAACTATAACTGCTAATTATGGTAATGAATGCGAAGATCTTATGTCGAAACCCCTTAAAATTCGTATAATATAGGCCGCGCCCTTTATCTTATTAGTAAAAAGATAAGATTATAAAATCTTTGCTATAACTATAAAAGATATTAAGAAAGCACTAGAACCAAAATAGTATATTAATTCTTAACCTCTTGTGCCTAAAGAGTACTACAATCTAATTAACAAGTTTAAAAAACAATTTATAAACTAACTAGCCCTATACTAAGATAAGCATAATTTTAAGATAGAACTTAAGCCTAGTATAATACTAAAGTTCGGTCCGCTATACGGTATGTTATAAGAAGAACTACTTATAATATAATAATACCTTAACAAGTATCTAGAAAAAGGATTTATTCGCCCTAGTTAATCTCTATTTGTGTAACGGAACCTTATAGTAGGAACTACGGTGGGTTCTGTTAATGGGCTGGGTATGTAGGTATAAATAAAATCAACAACGTAATAATAACTGGTGGAGTAGTTGCCTAACAGATTAACTCCAATTGTATTCTAAGATTCACTATAAGGAGAGAACTATCTACGGTAGAAACTAAGGTCCTTTAAATACACAACCATACTCCTAAGAAACCCTCTCTTGTATATAAGGTGCGTATTGTCTGTATTGAACGTAACGTCCCTTCCGTTTAACGCAGTTAATACGTTCAATACCATATGACCTCGGTTACCATTCCTCGTTATATAGTTCCACTAGATCCATTCTGGACCGTGCCTATATTAACCAACTAGCTTCCGCCAACTCCTCTCTAAGTAGTCGTAACATTGTACTTAAAGCGTCCGTAATATTATCTCCCTCCTCTCTATCTTTGTCCTTAAAGATTCCTAACATCTCCAAGTTGTCCACTAGAGGTGTAATGTCTGTTTAATTAGTCTGGTTAATATCTGTACTTATTATACCTAAAGCTTCTTCTTCTCTTTCCTAGGTTGAGTGTCGCCTTCGTACGGTTTCCTCCATACTATTACTGGGTGAAGTGATGGCGATTCCCTACTCCCGTTGCGCTAAAGAGGGGTTGGTTTATGTTGCACTAGTAAGCCCTACATCTTAACAACCTTCCTCTTGCTCTAAGTATACTAAAGCAAATGCTTAATTGTCTTATAATGTTCGCTCTATTTCTAACGCTAAGTGTGCGCGTCTAATAACTCTTAACAGTCTTTGAGTTCCCTAAGTAACTTATTATAGGGTCTCGTGTTCAATCTACTGTTGTGAAACTTAATAGTAAGCTGGCCTCCGCGCTACTTAAGGTTTAACGTGCCTTAGAAGAGTCCACACGCGTTCTTAAAGCTTAACGCTTGGCTTATACTCGTCTTTAACGCCTTAAACGTGTTCGTGAGAAGGTCCATTCCAAGGAGTGGAAACTTATTTAATAGGGTTTGTCTAAGCTAGGTAACAAAAGGATTGACTCTCCTCCTATAAGGGAAACAACTCCAAGTAGCTTAGTAATTGCTCCTCTTAGGTCCCCCTTAGGTGACTTATTTTTTAGCGACTCCTCTTTATTAATATTGCCTAACCTACTTTCTTCTGATACTCCTATACCTTTTCTATAGCGTTCCTTAGGTTGCTTAGTGGCTCCTAAGTAGTCTTACTATAGCCTATCCACTTTACTTTATACCATGTTTTGTTATCTACATCCTTATAACTAATAATCTTTAAAACTTGCCATTTGTCTTCCTTTTATCCTCTATACATATCTACCTTATAGACTAGTGGCTTAATATTTCCGTGTGCTGGTTCTAGCATTGCGATATGCTGTATAGGGTAGATTTTTATTTTAGCTAGTAGGTTTAACTTATACGTGACTAATAAAATTCTTTACTTAACTTTAAAAGGTCCTAGTCTAACGTGGTCTAACTTCTTACTTGGTTATTAACTCTTGAAGTTTTTGTATAGTAGCCACACTTTATCTCCCTCCTTAAGATCTGGTCCCTCAGATCTCTTAGCATTGTAGTACCTTTTCATTCGTTCTTATACTAGTTTAGCTGTTTCTTTAAGGTCTATATAAAGATTTATTAACGTCTCCATTCTTTGCTTGGCTGTGCTACTTGTCTTTTTTGCTTATTGTGGCGATAACAATGTTCTTAGCTCGTACCTATAGTTTGCCTTAAATGGTGATGTTCCCATTCCTTCTTGTGGTGTTGCATTGTATGCAAACTATATAACTGGTAGTAATAATACCCAATTATTCTGTGCGTGATTAATATAATGCCTTAGATACTACTCTAGTATCTAGTTTAGTCTTTCCGTTTATCCGTCCGTCTATAGATAATACGCTATAGATATTGCTGCGCGAACCCCTTATTCTACCAGAAACACTTTCTAAAATGCTGCTATAAATCTTAGATCTCTATCCAATATAATCTTATCTAGTGCTCTATATCTTGCGAACACTTCTTTTATATAGATTCTAGTAATATCTTCTGCTAATATCTCTTTAGTGTATGCTATAAAGTATCCCCACTTTGTTAGCTTATCTACTATTACTAAAATCGCATTATAATCTTGTCCTGTAATAGGATCTCTTGACTTTAGTAACTTTATAATAAAGTCCTATAATATAACCTTCTATGGTCTTCCTGGTGTCTTAATAGGTTGTAGCCCTCCGTACGGCTTATGCCTTATTAGTTTATTCCTTTAGCAATCTAGATATTCCTTTATAACTTATCTTACTAGTCCCCAGATTCCTTAAATAATATACTCCTCTTGAAGTCTTAATACTAAGCCTATAGCTCCGTTGTGTCCTTATATTATTCCCTTATAGAACTCCTTAATAAATTCTTCTGCAACAGACTTAGGTATATACGTTACTTCTCTGTTTTTGTATTGCTCTAAGTCTGGATCCTCTACCTATACTTCTTGGATCTTCTGTGTCTAATTACTCTCTAGTAACTTATAGATCTGACTTTCCTTAGTCGCTATAATCTTCGGATAATTGTACCTAATTAATCCGTCTTAATCCTTTCGCAACAAAGCTCCTAATAGCTTTTTATCGCTTTATAGTTCAGCCTTCCTACTTAGAGCATCTGCTCGTGTATTGTCTATACCCTTAGTATGCTGAATTTCAAAATGGTATTCTATAAGCATTTCCGCCCATCTAACCTATCTTTGGTTGAGTTCCTTCGTTATTAGGAATCCTATAAGGTTCTTATAGTCTATCTTAACCATAAACAGTTTTTCTATACCTTATAAAAACGCTCTCTATTTCTTAAGTGCTGTAACTATACCTAACAACTCCTTATTATAGATATTATAGTTTAACTCTAGTGGTGTTATCTTTCGACTATAGTATGCCACTGGGTGCCATCCATCTTGATATTTCTATAGGAAGCACGCCCCTAGTGTAAAGTCTGATACATCTGTTTCTACAACCGTCTCTAGCCCTAGTTAATAGATCTTAAGAACTGGCTCTTAGGTAAATAACTCTTTAACTTTCTTAAACAGTTCTTGTTGCTCCTTTCCCTATATCCACAGTTCTTCTTTCTTAGTTAATTGCGTAAACGGCTTAATATCCTGTAATTATTACGCTATAAACCTTCTATAGTAATTGCAAAACCCTAGAAACGATCTCAACTGTATAACGTTCTCTGGTTCTTGCTAATTTACTATAGCCTCGATCTTCTTTAGATCTATGCTAAGTTAGCCTAGTTTAACGATAAATCTAACAAAATCGGTCTTCCTAGTGAAGAACTTGTATTTTTCAATTGCTACTGGCATCTGTTCCTCTTATAGTCTCTTTAAGACCTACTTAATGTGTTCTCCATACTCTTCCTCACTCTCTAAGTAGATAATAATGTCGTTAAGGTATGCTATAATAAATTTATCTAGGTATTCTTCTAACACACTATTAATTCGCTTTTAGAACATTGCTAGTGCGTTTATAAGCCTAAACTATATAACTAACGGCTTGTATAGTCCTTCCTTTAACCTAAAGGCTGCCTTCCATTTATTACCTTCCTTAATTCTAATCTAGTGGTATGCCTACCTCAGATCTATCTTTGTAAAGATCTTTGCGTTACCTATCCTGTCTTAAATTTTGCTAATTAAGGGTAAAGGATACCTATCTTTCCTGGTAATACTATTTAACTATCTATAGTCTATACACATCCTGAGTTTTCTGTTTTTCTTTAGGATGAATAGTACTGGATATCCTGCTAATAACTACGACGGTCTAATATATCCCTTTTATAAGTTCTCCTGGATAAACTCCTTAAGCGCTACTAACTCTGTTTTAGTAAGCTTATAGATTGGAAAGAACTTTGGACTTATTCCCTCTTTTAATTCTATCTTATAGTCCCAAGCTGTATACTCTAACAGCTTCTTACTTTCTAGTAACCATAACTTTTTTCCATACTTATGGTATCTCTTTAGTATATAACTTAAGCCTCGCTTAGTCTCTTTATATATCGCTCCAACTTAGTACTATACCAACTTGGTTTGCTGTCGCACTTTGCGTTATTATATATCCTTGATATTGACCTAACCTGTAACCCAATTGATCTTTAGATTATACTCCTATAACTAAGGCATTCCTAGTATCGCCTCGTCCTGTCCTAATGGTAGGATATCAAAAGATATTCTAACTAGTCTCCCTTTAATAGTTATCTAAATAGGTCCTATTTTGAGATTAATAATGCCTCCTCTATAGGCTATCTGATTTTCTAAAATTGTTATAAGTAGATACGGGTATTCCTTCTGTCTATATAGTAACCCTATCCTTTTTACTGCCTTTGGTAATATGTGGTTCCTTATTGCTCCACTGTCTACTAATACTTCGAACTGCTAATCTTGCCACTTAGCTTATAAATTTAGGTGTTGTCCTTAAATTCCTTTAAGGGTCTAAGGCTCTAACACTGGTTCCCTTTAGTCCTATGCGCCTCCCCTTTTTCTAACTATTGGCTGCTAGATCCTACTTGTACTTAGTCCAACTTTAGCTAATACTTAGTTCGTTTCTTTTCCTCTATATGCCATAGATAAGTGTTCTCTAGGCACTCCCACCACTATCGTCTGTCTAGGTATTCTTTTATAAGGAATCTTCCTAGTTAAAGTATTAAGTCTCCTTAACCTTGTACTTCTACTAGGTGCCAACTATGTATATACTTGGCGTTTCTGAACCATTTTTCCTTTGGTGCCTAATATATTCTTACTAGGTATTTCCGGTTCTTATCTTTTAGTGCTCTATACATATTATACATGTCATCCATACAAGCTATCTATAATAGTGTATAATGCGCTGCATATTTTAGGTTAACTCTTAGTTTATCTTTGTCCTTAAGTTTAAACCTATACCTAGTTAACCTAACCACTGGTATCTCTACTGCGGGTACTAAGATTTATCGCTTACTTCTCTAGTCCCTAGACCTCTCTTCTAGGTTCCTTAACATCATAATTAATACTCCTTTAATATAACTCATACGTTTCTCCGTAATAGGTTGGTCTTAGATAACTTTTTTATCTAGCCATATATAAAAATCTTCCTATTCGTCATTGTGTCGTTGCCTATACCACTTTCCATCCAGCTGGTTTAGTGTATATGGTCTATCTATTAGAAAGTACCTTGTTATTGCTACGTTGTAATATCCTTTAGTATGTCTTTCTTTAAACTTAGTTAGAATATCTAGATCCTCTTCTTATTCCAGTTTATTTAACCATTTTGCCCTAGGTGTCCCTGTACTTGGCCTATTAGTAACTCTTTATACGGGTGCTCTGTCCCTTATATAACCTAGTATAGCTAACCTCTTGTCTAGCTTCTGCTCTTACTATATAATAATTCTTATTCTAAACTTATCCATAGTTTCTTGTTTTCTGCGTCTTATAGCTAGATCTTCGTAGTCGTCTTGCTTTTTAATCCTGGTATTAACTAATCAATCTTTAGGCTAAACACTACGTTTACCTAGGATTGCTAACGTTCTTATTCGTTCCCTAAACTTGTAGTTCTTAAACTTGCGTCCTATACTTATTTATTTGTTACTGAACTAAGTTGCTGCCCTTTCCCATTGGTTTTCGTCCATTATGGGTTCTTGGGTGTGTCTTATCTTATCTTAAGAATCTTAAGCTTCTCTTATCTCCTCTTAAGAATCTTAAGCCTGTGGCCTTTTGCCTTTATTAAGTAATAAGCTAGCACTAGCAGTTATCTACTTACTTAGTTTCTTCTGAACGTTGCTCCTATCATCTTATAAAGCGATGGAAATTGTATCTAATGGTGTCGCTATACCCGTTACTAAACCTTGCTTGGTAGTGGTCTTAGTCTCTACTTCTATTGCGTTTTTAAGGTTTAAGTGCTCCTAGTTAGCCTCCTTTTTATCCTTGTTGCTGTTAATTAATAAGTACTCCAACTTTATTGTTATTACTGCTAATCTTTGTCCGTATATTGCTATGACATTTTAATCTAGCTTATAGAGTTAATCTTGTTTTTTATCTAACTCTCTAGTTTCTTGGAGTCCTTTTAACTTTAGCTCTTATAGCCAATAGCTTGCGCCGTACTTAGCGTCCTTATAAATTTGGCATGCGTTATTATAATAATACGTAAAACTATTAACTGAACACTCTTTTATTCCTTATAGTGCACCGTCGTCCCTCTATATATACGTGCCGTCTGCTGGTCTGGTTCCCTTTACCGCGTAATTACTCTAACCACCTCTACAATCTCTGGCGAAATAACCCTATTTTCCGCAATTTATATAAGCTCTATCTTTGAACCATCTTTCTTACTATGAAGTCCGCTTAAACGTCTTCTGCTACTAAGATCCCTGGTTTAGCCTCTGCTCCTAAGTCCTTTAATTACTTAATCCTCAACCTCTAGGTTTCTATGGTTTCTTTTCCCATCTTTGGGTTTCTTTAGTACCGCTTAGGTCTATTGGCTCTGCGTTATTCCATAGTTTTTAACTCTATATCTGTCGTTGCGTACTCTACGCCTTATACAACTATGGAACTCTGTTTTGCCCTCTCTTGGCTTGTTCCCTTTAGTAGATCCTATTATTAATCTTTATTAACTAATCTATTAACTCTCTTAGAGTATCCGCATCTTCTATTAGGATGATTGCGTCTTAGACTTTAGCCTTAAGTCCCTATTTATACTGTGCTATAAGCGCCCTATTGTTCCACTCAACCTATATAGCTAGTGTTTGAAACTGTGTTGTATACTCAATTATTAAAGTGCGTTATACTAAGTTCTGAAGCTTTTGTTCTGCTATAGTTGTGGCCTCTAGGTCTCTAAATATCTACGTTAGTCGCTCTGCGAACCCGTTCCAACTAGTAAATATATACCGTATATCCTGGTTAGTAGTTGTCATGCTATTGGCCTATATTTCCGTAAGATACGGTTTAAACTACTTAAGTGCCCTCCCTGTTAGGAATAATCCTGCATAGGCTACTTGATCTAACAATATTGCTAACTTCGCTCCTTCCTATACTACCTTAAAGTGCATCTGCGTAAGAAATCCTTTGAGCTTTGACTTTTCTCCTAAGAATCGTTTAATTAAAGGTAACTTGATCTTTGCTGCTCCGATTCCATTAATGCGTTCTTTAAGTATCCTATTGTTGTTTTATAAGTGATCAACCATTTCCTGTAACTGACCTCGCGTAACCACTTGAGAATCTCCCTTATCTACACTAGTATCACCTGGTCCTGAGGTTGTAGCTCCCGTTGACGCCGTTGTGACTAGTGCTGCTCTTGGTGGCATATTGTTCGATCTCTCTATTTAATACCGTAACCTTAGTAGTGAATATATAATAAAACCTTGTAGTAGGAACTACGGTGGGTTCTGTTAATGGGCTGGGTATATAGGTATAAACAAAATCAACAACATAATAATAACTGGTGGAGTAGTTGCCTAACAGATTAACTCTAATTATATTCTGAGATTCACTATAAGGAGAGAACTATCTACGGTAGGGACTAAGGTCCTTTAAATACATAACCATACTCCTAAGAAACCCTCTCTTGTACGTAAGGTACGTATTGTCTGTATTAAACATAACGTCCCTTTCATTTAACGTAGTTAATACGTTCAACACCACGTGACCTTGGTTACCATTCCTCGTTACATAGTTCCACTGGATCCATTTTGGACCGTGCCTATATTAACCAACTAGCTTCCGCCGACTCCTCTCTAAGTAGTTGTAACATCGTACTTAAAGCGTCTGTAACAATTTGCCTTACCTATACTATTTATTAAAAAGCTAGGAGGAGGCTTAAGATTCTATATTAATTATTAAGCTCTAAATATAATTGTAATTTAAAACTGATATCCAATTCCCCTAATTTAAGAGACGCTTAACCGTTTATTAAAGGCACGGTACTTTACAAAGCTTAATATAGTTACTGCCTTTAATAAAATCCGTATATATAAAGGAGATAAGAAGTATATAGCTTTTTGTACATAATAGGGACTCTTTAAATACTTAGTAATGCTATTTGGCGTAAAGAATAGTCCCAGTATATTTTAGCAATATATTAATAATACGCTTCGTGAATTCCTTAATATATTTATTACCGCGTATATTAATAATATCTTAATTTACTTATCCTTGCTTTCTAAACATCGGAAACACGTTAAAATGGTCCTTAAGCGCTTATAAAATACGGGCTTATAATATAACATTAAGAAATACAAGTTTTACGCGTCTAAGGTTATATACTTAGACTTAATTATATCCCATAATAGAATTAAAATGGACCATAAGAAAGTCACTGTAATTATAAACTAGGGAAGCCCTAGTAACATATAAAATATTTAAAAATTTTTAAGAATTGCAAATTTCTATTAATAATTTATTAACCACTTTTTAGAAATAGCTTAGCTATTAGTAAACCTAATAAAGAAGAACGTAAAATTTAAATAGACCACTAGATATAAATAAGCTTTTAATAACTTAAAATATCGCTTTATAACTACTCTAATTCTTACCCACTTTAACCCTAACCTTAAATATATTGTTAAAACAAACTTGTCCAATTATGCGCTAGGGGGAGTATTATTGCAATACAATAAGAACGGCGAGCTATATCTAGTAGTCTTTCTCTCCCAGAAACTCGCCCCTACTAAATTAAACTATAAAATATACAATAAGGAACTGCTTATAATTATTAAATACTTTAAACAATGGCGTCTTAAGCTTAAAGGATTGTTGTTCCTAATACGCGTATTAACGGACTATAAGAACCTATAGTACTTTATAACTACAAAGCAATTAACATAGTACTAAATTTGTTAGGCCGAATACCTTTTATAATTTAACTTTAAGATTATATACTAACCGGGCAAACTTAATTAGAAGCCTAATATATTAATATAATAATTACAGGACCTACCTATAAATGTTTTAGACAAATAGATTACAAATTAATTATAGATCCTATTGCCCCCTAAACGTTTTAAAAAACTACGTCCTATATTTTTAGATATGGAACTTAACAGAAATGAATTAGAAGCTAATAAATAGGCAATAAAAATTAATAAGCTAATAGAATACAAATATAAAAACAATATATAGATAATAGATATAATAAAAGCGATTTAAATAGAAAAATGATAGTATAAGGATATTACACTCGCTAAATGCGAAATTTAAAATAATTAATTATACTATTAATAGAAGATAGTAGTTCCAAATTCCGAACCTTTATAATTTAAAATACTTAATTTTGTATATAACTCCCCTATAATAGGGCATCCTGGCCATATAAAGACTTATAAGATTATTTAACAAGCATATTACTGGCCTATAATGTATAACTACGTATAAAAATACGTTCAAGTATATAGGATGTGCGTATATGGAAAAACCTCTTATATAAAGAAGTAAGGAGTACTCTAACTGCTACCAATTCCAATATAAAGATGGCGCGACATCTTAATTAACTTTATAGTTAACTTGCCTAACAGTAACAGGTTTACGAATATTATAGTAGTTATTAACTGTTGGTTACACAAGGGGATATCACGTAGCTACGATTTATAGATAGTATAATAGTTGTTCTTCTTCTTTGATTCTTAAAGAAAGGGGTAAGGAACTTAAGGTTCCTTACCACGCTAGTGCCGCGGCGGCACGTGACGGCAACTTGCCGTATATAACGGCAACTTGCCACACGTGGTGGCAATATGCCTTATATAGTGACCACTTGCCTTTATTCCCAACACTAGCAACTCTTCTTTTGTAGTTGCCATCTATATATATATACCGCTTAACTAGCGTAATAAATATCAATCCTCCTTACTTACTATTGCTATTGTAATATAAGTCTCGCTATCCCAAAATTTGCCTTTTAGTACGTGGTGCTTTCTTACTTAGGAGTTGCAGGTAGATATTATATTTAGAGGGCCGCCAAGGCGCTAGTAGTAAGCGAGCCAATAGCGATTTTTTATCCCGGGGATGGAAAATCCTAATTAGCTGGATTAAGTCAGGCTCCTCCTTTAAAAAAAATCTTGGCAAGAGAATCTGACCAATTAGACAACTTTAACCACTAGTTAAAGTTCCTAGACATCTTAAAACCTTACATAACTAAGAAATTTCTAGGGACTCCCTTTTAACCTAACCTTTAACTCGTACACGTAGAGTATTTGTGTTAACAAACGTCTCTAGTGCCTTATTTAGGTTCGCCTTTGTTATCACATCTGCTAGGTTATCTTGGCCATTAATCCATTAAATCTTAAAGAGTTTTTAACGCTTATAGGATTGCCAAAGTGCCATAATATTAATTATAAGGCGCTTCTCTTTTGTGGTACTAAGCTTGACTAAACACTTATAGAGGGAATATAAGTTGGTATATATAATTGTAGGGATAATAGGAAGTTTAAGTTAATCTATAATTATCTTTAGGGTAGTTCTAATTGCAATTGCTATATTAACTCTGCTAACTATTCCATATATCTCTAACGCAAAACACTTCAGGTAACACGCTTGCTCTTAGTTAAGCTCCAATAGATAAGGTTGCCATAGATTGTAAAGTTATTCTCTCTAGTAAACTTATTTGCGATAATAATTTTATATCCTAGCTAGGAGCTAAAATCTTTGTTATTTATAAACAATCCATTAATAAATACAAAGAGCTTAGCGGTGGGAAGATTAATAGGCACGTAGTATAGGCCCTAGTTAAGATGGTTTATTTACCAGGAAAGGCGTTTATTTAGGGCAAGAACGTCGTCCTTAGTTGGTTCCTGGTGTTAGGCGGCAACAGAGAGATTAAATAAAGCCTTAGGTTAATAGATAGAAGCAATATAAGCTCTGCAAGCGCGTTGCTCCACGTATCCTTACTTTAGAGAATTAGCGTTAATAACATTAATTTTCTTACCTTAACCCTTCTGGCGTAGAGCAATAGAATCCTTGTTTAGGGAGAGGATGCATCTATTAAAGAGTAATGGTGTTGTTAAACTAAGCTTTTCCTTTAGCTTTACTATAAGATTTGCCTTTACTAGCTCATCTTCTTTAAGAGCTAAGAATTGGTCATCTCCTAAGATAATTATATTATTAGTTTACATACCAATAATTCCAAATGGAGTTCCTGTAGTTATAATAAGAAAGCAGGGATTAAATATAGAAGTAGTTATTAAAAGCTTCTCTTTATGGTGCTTGCTATAGGTAGCCCACCAGTGAGTTCCTGCCTCTGCGATCCCATATAATGGCTTAAGTACAACCATAATCATATCTTCAGGATACTGGTGGCGAATTTACTCTAGAAGGTATGCCAATATTAAGCACTAAAGGTACGTCTCTAATTGGGTATAGGCTTAAGTGATATCTTATAAATAAACCACCATTCTATTCTTTATTAAGGAGGGAGCTAGCGTAATAATAACTTACTAACTAGCTCGTTAAATTATAGAAGACTGCGTAAGAATTACCTCCTTACCATTGTCATTGTAGCCTTAAATAATAAGCCTTAATTTCTTAAATGGGGCATTAGTAGCTTTGCCCTTAATTTTATTAACCATTCTTAACTTAAAGATGCGAACTCTATTAAACTTAGTAGGGTTATACTTCTTAAATTTAAAGACTCCTCTTATAATAAGACCGTTAATCTCCTACTTATTAAATGCTTGGAAAGGAGCTCCTAAGGTTATAATATAACCTTCCTTTTAGAGCTATTTTGCGAGCTTAAAGTTAGCCTTCTCTTTGGCTGTTATAAAGGCCATTAATAACTTAACTCTATTCTTAATGGCAGCAACAAATTGTTCTTTAAAATTAATAAGATATTGGCGATTTTGTAATCCCTTTAGGCGACCTCTACCACATTATAGTTATAGCGCATCTACTACAATTATATTGGGATTGTAGTTATTTTCTAGAGCATATTAATCGTGGTTCTCTTCTAGGGCATCTTCTAGGGTATCTTATAAAGGCTTAGAATTGTTATCTTTATAGTAAGGCTTAATAACAGTTAAACGGAATTAAGTGGGTCTATAAGGCATCTAAATAGTATAAGTTTAACCATTAATTGCAATAAGTTAATATAGGCCTGACTATCCTCCCTTTTTACGCCATATGTATACTTTAGACTAGAGTGGCAGATTAAGTATAGTTAAGGTATTTAGGCCATTTCTTATTCCTAGTGCGTTATTGACCTGGTATATAGCATAGAGACGTCGCACCTCCTTTATTGCCTTGCGAATAGCCTCGGCTTGTTGCACAATAGAGGGAGATAGTAGAGAATTATTAGTTATTTAAGGGTAGGCGCCAAAGACTAGTAACGTAGGTATAAGTCTATCTAGGCCAGCGGAATTGTTAATAGCTTTAACAGCTATTTATAAGGTAAGTTTTTCGCTAGCGTCCTTTAGTTCCAAAGAGATAATCTTATATACGCGGCGTAATAGCGCGTAATATCACTCCACTTTTTTAATACTATTATGTGCCTTAACGGGGACTTCCTTAACCTTAATTGCTATTGCCTTTATCTATTATTGGAACTCTGTAGATAAGAAGTTCTTTCCTACATTATAGACGATTTAATTAGGGGGTCCTAGGTAGATATTAATCTAGCATAACTAAAGGGTATCCCATGCGTTCCTAGCTAACATATCCTTTAAGAATTATACGGCTTAGAAGGAGGTTAAGAAGTTAACAACTTAGAGTACTAGCTTACTGCTAAGATATATAACGTTAATAATAATATAGAAGTTAAAGTTATAGTTATCTTTAAGGGTGAACTTAAATTGGCTAGGGGACTTCTGGTTTATTTAGTAGTAATAGCAGTACTTTATAAGATGCTTAATTGCCTTAACCTTAACTTTATAGCCTATTTGCTGAAGAACCCTAAGCAATTAATAAACGGATAGGTGGCTAAAACGACGGTGTAGTTGGTGTAATTCTAACTTAGTTAAGTGGCTCTAAGCAACACTCTTTTTTAGTTAATAAAGGAGCAACTAGGGGTAACCCTACTTGCGCATAATAGGCACCTGATTGTCTCCCTAAATAAGTATATTCTTAAGGTTGTTAAGCCTAACGCCTAACTTATCTATATCTTTAATGTAAAATAGAAATGGAGTGTTTATAGGAACAATATAGAAAGTGATATATTCTAAGGGGGTTTAGACCCTAATTGTACTAAAAGAGATTGCAGTACCTTTACTAAAGTGAATTATATATTGGCCTGCCATTAATTGGTTGATCTAAATAGAGCTATTAAGCTGCTGAAAAGCTTAAACTTAAGGTTCTTCTGCTGTAGATACTCCTATAGCTTCTATATCCGGCATAATACTATGGAAGACATACGCTGAGTATCTATTATTAAAGGAAAACGCGGAACTCTCCTTTGGCTTATTAAAGATATCTAATTTTATAATAGAATGGAGCGTAGATTGGTTATTAAGAATAGTGACGGTTTATATACCATCTACCTTACCATACTCTATAAAGTATTGGTTAGAAGAGTAGTTCTTAATTTCTATATCTATAAGGAGCTGTTTAGTCTTATTAACCTCACCCTTAAGGTCTTCTACGCCTTTATATTAAACTAGAAAGCTTTAGAAGTAGGCCATAGTGACCTTATAATTTCTAATATTTTTTACACTCTAACGGAACTTGTTATATGCCTCTTTTTACTTATTAAGGGAGTGTCTAGTTAACTAGCACTTTGGCTTTTTATAAATATAGCACTTCTTCTGGCGATTACTTTAAAATGAACCTCTATAAGGACCTCCACGGTTGCCTTATAGTTAACGTTAATTATACCCTCTTCTGTATTCCCTACTACGGCCACTATATGTTTAATCAGTCCAGTTATGATTATGTTGGTTAGGAATACTTGTTTGGGTAGAGTTTTTGGTATAGAGCTGTTGAGATTCTTATATTTACATCGCAGTACCTATAGCAAAGCGTAGCTTAGTATATACTCCTTTAAACGTATCTATAGGTTTGTATAGCACCAAGTTACACTTAGGAACGCTATAGCATGCTAAAATAACCTAGTCCCTTAGGCTGTTCTTGTTTTAGTAGGTTTTAGTAAGGCCATATTAGATTTTCTAGAGTTTATTAAAGAGTAGTTAAAGGCACTCTAAATAAGTCTTTATTAGGTTAGAAGTAATAACTCTCTAGAACATAGTCTCTCGCCATTTAGATATATAAAGTTAGCAATTCTTATTAGTCTTAAAGTGGGCTCTAATAAACTAAAGTATTATATTAAAGCTATAGTTTTTACCCGTAATATGGTTGTAATAGAATATTGCTGCCTATCCCTTTAATATAATAGAGAAAGCATAGTGGTACTAGTAGCATTAAATTCTAACCTTATTACAACAGTTATAGAAGACCTATAGTTTTGCTCTAAGTATATTATATAGTTCTCCTCTAAACTTTTTTTCTTTATCCAAATATACCTTTATTAGATTCGTAACTTCTTATAGTAAAGGCTTACTGGTTGGCTAGAGTAGAGAAGCTAGAGGCAGCAGAGGTAGAGGACAAGTACCTCTAGGTAGAAGAGTACCTTTAGGTGGGAGAGTAGCGTTCTAGGGGTTTTGTTCCAAATTAAAGTTACCTTTTAAAGAATATAGGTTAGTTCTGGGTTTCCGTAGTTAATATATAATCTTAGCTTCCGTCCATACTGGTTCTTCTATACTAGTAATAACGGCCTAAATATTACTAGTAATTGGGTTGCTATTTTTAGTAATATATACCCTATTCCTATAGAGGAAGTCTTAAAAATTCTAAACAATATTAATATTGCCAAGTGCCTAGGTGTTAGCGGTCCATCCTATAAAATCCTCCCTAAAATATTCCCATAGCTGTACATCGGCGTAGTGTTTACTTCGGTAGAATATAATACAGTATAGGAGAAAGCCATTAACTTATTTTATGGTACAAGTTGTTGTGTTAAAGGTAAATTCATCCTAATTTTTATTAATGAGTTTCGCGTATAAAGCTACCCCTAGTGGTAAGGAGTCTTCCCAGTCGTTTAAAGTAGGCGTAGCCATGTTTTTAGAGGGAGGGAAGTGTTATTAGCGTAGGGATTGTCGTTTGGTACGCGTTCGTCATTTAGTACGCGTTTAGACGTATATTTGCGATTATAGGGCTTAGGACCAGTTCTGGCCTTAAATCACAAAGACTCGTAAAACGTATTGTTCTGCGTAATGGACGCAAGAATCCGTAATCTTAGAAAGGCTTAGGACCAGTTCTGGCCTTTAGATCCTTAGATTCGTGGAAGAGTTCTATTTAAGGTTTAGGACCAGTTCTGACCTCAAAAGACAGCTTCCTTTAGCACGAGTAGCACTGGTACAGTGGCTTGTCTCTTCTTGGTGAAATACCTAGCTGCTCTATGGTATAACAGTGAAGTTAACCACTGATCAGTGTTGGTTACACAAGGGGATATCACGTAGCTACGATTCGTAGATAGTATGATGGTTGTTCTTCTTCTTTGATTCTTGAAGAAAGGGGTAAGGAACTTAAGGTTCCTCACCACGCTAGTGCCGCGGCGGCACGTGACGGCAACTTGCCGCACGTAACGGCAACTTGCCACACGTGGTGGCAATATGCCTCATATAGTGACCACTTGCCTTTATTCCCAACATTAACCATTTTATAAAAATGCGATATATAATACCCATGGACTTAATTAACGCGATATTAGTAGCTAAATGTTTTATTAAGTATATCTTTAAGCTACACAGACTTCCTAACTTAATAATATCTAACTATAGAAGCTAGTTTGTTTTAGACTTCTAGCAAGCTCTATATAAACAATTAAGCATTTAAATATAACTCTTAACTGCATTTTATCCGGAGATAGATAGCTAAACTAAAATTGCGAACGCAATTATGGAATAATACCTATAAATGTACTGCTCCTACCTACAAAACGACTGGGAAAAATGGCTGCCTTTAGCTAAGTTTACCGTGAATAATATAATAAATATATTAACAGGCGTAATACCGTTCTACGCGACCTATAGACAAGACCCTTAACTTAGATTTAAACTATAACCTAAAATTAACATAACAGGACCCACAATTAAACGAATCCAGTTAATTAATACGTATAACTTCGCTAATTAAATAAAGCAGTTAACGGAACTATTATAAAGTGAATTAATGTACACTTAAATGGTATAGGAATGGCATGCGAATAAAGGACAAGCTCCCGCATGGAACTTTAAGAAAGGTAATATAGTTTACCTAAATATACAAAATATACGGACTTAACGGCCCTTAAAGAAACTTAATTGGAAGTTTACAGGCCTATACTAAATTAAAAAGGAACTAAGCCTATACACCTATAAGCTCAAACTGCCAACTAAGATGAAAATACATCTAATGTTTTACGTAAACTTATTGCAACCTTTAAAAGATAACCCTATGACCTACAAAATTCCGCCACTACCTCCTGTAATTGTTGACAACGGTAATAGTTTTTACTTTATTAACTTAATTAACAATATATAATAGAAACTATAATCTAAACAATTTAAACTTCTTATTAAATGGGAAGGATATAAAATATAAACCTAGGAAACCTATAACCAAATTAAGGCTAACGCGCCTTCCCTAGTAAAAGAATTCTATAAAGACTATCCTTCGCGGCCTGCTCCGGCTGGATAGATATAATATAAAGGCAAACAACTACCACCTAATATAAAGACACAAAACATAATAGCAGGAAACTCGAATTTAAAAAGAACCTAAAAAGTATTATAATATTTGTAAGACGGTTACGTAACACGCAAGATATTAAGGAACTTTAACCGCCGGTTAAAGTTGTCTAATTAGTTAGATTTGCCTTGCTAAGAACGCCACCTAACACTAAAATATAACCCGTAATAAAATTATAAATTCTTAACTAAATAAAATTATTTTGAACCTTTGGCTAAAGGGGGGGTACTGTAATGGGACTAGCCCAGTTATAATAGGAATGTCTTGGTGAAACACTTAATAGATAAATTCCGAAGCTTTAACCAAATTCTGCCGAATTCTGCTAGCTTAATTAACTTCTGCCAAGTTCTGCCAGATTAATTAAATTCTACTAAAAACCGTCGAAGACCGTATGCGTATGTGCGCACGCATTGACCACTAAGCCCCTAAATATTTCATTATATGATTCTCTCGTTATTCCTTTCTCTTCTTTACGTAATGTCTTGTACTTTGCAAGAGCTATATACCCATAGATTTAGATAGAATTTATATTGTTCCTTCAAATCTTCCCTAAAGCCTCTTCGCGCCCTCATATATAGTACCTTTTTATTCTTACCTATACTAGTTTAGCTATTTTTTTTAAGGTAATTATAGAGATTTATTAGCATCTCTATTCTCTCTTTAGCTGTGCTACTTGTTTTCTTTACTTATTATAGTAATAATAATATTCTTGGCTTATATCTATAATTAGCTTTAAAAGGTAACGTGTTTATCCCTTCCTATAGTGTTGTGTTATATATAAATTGTATAACTAGTAATAACAATACCTAATTATTTTATGAGTGATTAATATAATGTCTTAAGTACTGCTCTAATGTCTAGTTTAGTCTTTCTATTTGCCTATCTGTCTGCAGATAATATACTATTAATGTTACTGCTTAAACCCCCTATTTGGCTAGAAATACCTCTTAAAATACTGCTATAAATCTTAGATCTCTGTCTAATATGACTTTTATTAATACTCTATGTTTTATAAACACTTCTTTAATATAGATTCTAGCTATATCTGTTAGTTACACAGGGTGACTCACCAATAACGACTACTCGAGTAGGTTACAGTGATGTTGGTTAATATGCTTATTATTGGAATAAGGAAGGACGAGGAGCTTAAGACTCCTCGCCACGCTAGTGCCGCGGCGATACGTGACGACCGCTTGCCTTATTCCCAACACTGGCAACTCTTCTTTTGTGGTTGCTATCTATATACAAATACTGCTTAACTAGCGTACCAAATATTAATCCTCCTTACTTACTATTACTATTATAATATAAGCCTCGCTGTCCCAAAATTTGCCTTTTAACATATAGTGCTTTCTTGCTTAGGAGTTATGGTTGGATATCATATTAGGGCCGCTAAGGCGCTAGTTATAAGCAAGCTAATAGCGATTTTCTATCCCAGGAATGGAAAATCCTAATTAGCTGGTTAGAGTTAGGGTCTGCAGAATATTATACTCTTACTCCCTCTTAACCCAACCTTTAACTCATATATATAGAGTATTTGTATTAATAAACGTTTCTAGAGTCTTATTTGGGTTTGCCTTTGTTATTACATCTACTAGGTTGTCTTAGCCGTTAATCTATTAAATCTTAAAGAGTTCTTGCTGTTCGTAGGATTACCAAAGTACTATAATGTTAATTATAAGGCGCTTTTTCTTTGTGGTACTAAGCTTAACTAAACACTTATAGAGGGAATATAAGTTGGTGCACACGATTACAGGGATAATGGGAAGTTTCAGTTAATCTATAATTATCTTAAGGGTAGTTCTAATTATAATTGCTATATTAACTCCGCCAACCATTCTATATATCTCTAATGCTAAAACGCTTTAAGTGATGCGCTTACTCTTAGTTAAGCTCTAATAAATAAGGTTGCCGTGGATTATAAAGTCATTCTCTCTAGTAGATTTGTTTGCAATAATAATTTTATATCCTAGCTAGGAGCTAAAATCTTTATTATTTATAAACGATCTATTAATAAATACAAAAAGCTTAGCGGTGGGAAGATTAATAGGCACGTAGAATAGTCCCCAATTAAGATGGTTTATTTACTAGAAAAGACGCTTATTTAGGGCAAGAACATTATCCTTAGTTAGTTCCTAGTGTTAAGCGGCAATAGAGAGATTAAAGGAAGCCTTGGGTTAATAGATAAAAGCAATATAAGCTCCGCGAGCGCGTTGCTCTATATATCCTTGCTTTAGAGAATTAACGTTAATAACGTTAATCTTCTTGCCTTAACCCTTCTGGCGTAGAGCAATGGAATCCTTGTTTAGGGAGAGGATGCATAGATGGTGGAAATAGATGGATGTGTATAAGGTATTACGAAGGTATCCTATAACAGTACCCCCCTTTTAAACTTAAGCTTCTGCGAGATAGGGCTATAGTAGTTCTGGGTAGAGTTTATAAAAGTCTTCTGTGGCTTATATAAGTCCTATAAAGTTAATGGGTTCCTATATAGGCTTATAAAAGCCTCTCTATTTCATAAGGTATATATATTAGCATTTTTATTTGTTATACTTAATGTTATTAATTCTTTTAATAAGGTACTTATTCTTACTATCTACTTTAACTAGTAGGGGAGGGTCCTAGATCTATTTAGGCAGGGCATCTAATATAGGAGCAGTAGGGCGGAGGACTAACATATAGAATATAGGGTGGATTTTAACTGTATTAGGGAGCTTTAGTTAGTAGGTATAAGGAGAGACAACTCTCTCAACCTTATAAGGGCCGGCGTTCTTCTAATTAAGTTTCTTAATAGGTTATTTCGTGTTTAGATTTCTTATATCTAGCTAGATAAAGTTACTAATTTAGTAGGCTAGTGCTAGGGTTTAGTTCTTATTTACTACAGCTTTATAGACAGATTGGGCCTATATTATTTTGTTAGTAAGGAACTCTTATAGTTCTTCCATCTTCTTTATAAATTTATTTACTTCTATAACCTATAAGGCATAATAAGCGGGGTAAGGGATATTACTAAAGGGTTTAAAACCTATTTATAGGTGCTAGCTGTAGTTAGCTAGGAATATGGAGACCTTTATAGTTTCTAAGACAGAGTTATTTATAATAAACTTAGCGAATATAAACTAGTCTATTTAGTTGTCCTATAAATATAACATATATATCTAAATATACTATTCTATTATAGCATTTATACATTCCGTTTAACCGTCCGTTTCTAGGTAGTATGCTATAGATAATAGTGCTTTAATATAGAGTTGGGTAGTTAGTTCTTTCTAAAATATAGAGATAAACTATCTACCTTTATTAGAGATAATTGTTTTAGAAAGTCTATAGAGTTTCTATATATAATCTAGGAATAATTAGGTAATAGTAAGTGCTAATATATTAGGGCAGGCGATTAAGTATTTTATCTTAGATAGTCGGTCTATAACTACTATAATGTTTATACACCCTTTACTTATAGGGAGCTTAATAATAAAGTTAATTAAAATATCTTTCTATCTTCGGTCTGGAACAGGTAATGGCTTTAGAAAGCCGTTATACGTCTTATATAAAGCTTTGGCTTATTAGTAGGTATAGAAGCTAGAGATATACCTTCTTATTATATTATACATATTTAGCTAATAGTACTCTTATTAGAGGAGTTTTAGGGTTTTTCCTTAGCTTAGGTAGCTAGCTACTGGTAAATTATATACATATTTAAAAGGCTTAAGCTTAAGTTTGTCGTAGTTAGGTATAACTAGACAGTTTTAGTAGCATAAGCGGTCTCTATAAGCTTTGCATTTACTTAAAGAAATCCTTTTAGAGCGTCTAACGCTGTCTTAGATTAGCTTAAACGTTTCTTAGATAAACTTGTTATTTAGGTATTTATTAACTATTATCTGTTTAATTAATTAATTAGTTATTTTAAGAATATGTATTATAACGTCTCTAATAGGAGGGTTAAATAGCTTAGGGCGAAGTAGGGTTTAATTATAGGAGGCATATACTTCTTCCTATACTAGTATGTCTTATAAACGTTAGGTTAGAGTTTTAGGTTTTTAACCTTAAACGCCTAGGCGGTATATAATTAAGAATTAGAAATAAAATAGATATTCTAACTAGTGGGCTTAACAATAACTTAGCTGTTTTATAGTTGTAAAGTACTATAGATTCTTATAGTTGCTAAGGACCTTAATTAAAAATCCAGCGCCTTCTAGTTTGGGTTGCTATTATTTAAAATACCTAATAATAGCCAATAATTCCTTATTTTAGATCTTGTAGTTATATTTAGTTAGGCTTAGTTATTTTAAGAAGTATACTATAGGGTACAGTACTCCTTCTTTATTATACTAAGACAGAATGCCTTTAGTAATATAGTTAGATAAATTAGCTTCTATAACACTCTTTTAGTTTAGGTTAAAGTATTAGAGTATAAGTGCAGTAGTAAATATAACTTTTAGATCAATAAAGGCCTTTTTATATTCCTTATTAAAGATAAAGGCTTTATTCTTTTAGGTCAGAGCTATAAGAGGTAAAACTAGGGCGGAGAAGTTATTAATAAACTGTTAGTAGAAGTTAGCAAATCCTATAAAGGCTCTTACGTCCTTAATATTCTTAGATTCTTACTAGTTTATAATTGCTTTAATCTTCTTTAGGTCCATTTATATACCATCTATAGAAATAATAAGTCTAAGGTATAGAACTTCCATTTATCTATATCTAATTATAGGCTAGCTCCATATAGGGCTTCTAGGATAAGGTTAACATATTTCTTATATTTAGTTAGGTTATTACTATATACCAGGATATTGTTAATATAAGTAGTACAGAAAACGTCTAGATAAGGTTATAGGGTATTATTTATAAAGTATTAAAATAAACTTGGAGCATTTGCAAGGCCAAATAGTGTTATTAAGTATTTAAATAGTTTGTATCTAGTATGGAATGCGGTAAGCTATTGATCTCCTTTTGCAATATAAAGGCGGTTAAATACGTAGATAAGGTTAAGTTTTGTATAGTAGCAAGCCTTACTTAACTAATTTAATGTCTTTTAAATTAATAGGAACGGGTACTAATTTTTAATAGTAATAGCGTTAAGAGCTTAGTAGTCTATATAAAAGCGTAGACCGCTGCTAGGTTTCTTAATAAAGATTATAGGTATAGCTATGGGCAAAGAGCTTGCTCTAATAAATCCTTTACTAAGGTGCTTATTTAAGTACTTTTATAGTACTTTAAGTTTATTTTAGGACATTTTATATAAGGGTCTGTATAATTATAGCACCTATCGTACCAACCGCGTGCCTACGCGCTCGGTACGCCAGGTACGCGTTTACGCGTTTGGTGCACCAACCACTCGCTTACGCGTCTGGTGCACTTATGAAGCACTGACTAATCAGGGAGAGGACGTATTAGTATATAGACCACGTAGTCTGCTTTATATAATTGACAGTTACCATCTAAACAAGTATACAATACTACATGTATTTCGTGCCCGTGGATACAACTTACTTGTGCTATTAAGTTAGTACGAACACTGATTAGTAAGCGCGTATAGATTAGCAATCACTTAATACCTCCCACTGAGCAATATATACGACAGCGACTACCCGTTTAGACTCCTAGTACGACCTACTAGAAGGTTAGAAGTTAGGGATTACGGACCTATTACCAACTCTATATACTTATTTAAGTCTTAGTACGGTTTACCAGAAGTTTATAGACGCGAATACAGACCTGTATGGAAACCCCTACCCTTAACCTACCTTTGAACCTCAAACCCCTGCTCCTACTACACCCTCCTTTGATACCTCTAACGTCTTTTTAGACCCCTTATAGAACCCCCTATCCTTAACCTCCTCTAAACCTCAAACCCCCATTTTTACTACACCTCTTTCGGACCCCTTATGGAGACCCCCTACCCTTCTGCGAACTATTACGGACCTGTCAAGACCCCTTATGGAGACCTCTTACCCTCCTACAAATTCAAACGGCCTGTAAACCGATTTTACGGACCCTTATAAGAACTCTTCCGCCCGCTACGCACTACACTATACAGTATGGCAGATATTAGTAAGCAAGTCAGCGAAGGTCAAAAGAAGTAGAGATAAGGAGTTAACGTTACGTCTATAAATGACGTTAACGACTATATTAGTTTCAAAATCCTTGAATATAGATACTTTAAGCTTATAAACGACGACCTATGGGAGCAATACTAGGAAGACTTTGCGGACTTTACAGAAGCTATTTTTAAAGCCTGCAACCCTACTACTATCCGTAAACTACGAACCCATTTACGTAACCAAGGTGTATGGGTTAAAAGGAATAAATGAGTTACTATTATATAGTCCTTATATAACACAATACACGAAAAGGACTAAATGGAATGGACTAAGGAGGAAATCCTAGACTAGTTTTAAGAAACTAAGGAACTCTTTACTTCTTCCAAACTTAATATAATTGCTGGCCTTATACCTAACCCTCTTAACTAAATTTGTCCTATAAACCCAAGTAGTTTTGGAATTAATCTTATGGGCCAAAGCATACCTAGTACTTAAGTTACGGACTACAATACCCCTATAACCCAAATTATGGAATGCAACACCCCTGTAAACCAAAATACGGACCAAACCCCTTTTGTTATTTAAGTTACAGATCTGCAAACCATCTAAGTAAAGACCTATGGTAAGGAACTGGCTAACCTAGCTAAGCTCTACACTGACAAATCCAAGTACAGCGGTGAAAATGATAACTTTAACTTTAAACTGACCATCTTTACGGACCTCTATTAGAAGGCCGATATTTTTAAATAGGAGTTTAGCCAAGCCTACTCTACTATGCTGCGCGGCCTAGCACTTAACCACTACTACACTAACCTTAAGAGTAACCCCCTTAGTGTTCCTTTTAATAAGCTATGCGAAGCTATATGTAACTACTTTAAAGGACTAGAATATAAGCGTAATATCCTTACCTAATGGAATGCGACCAAGCTATGGACCGTAATGGATAAGAACACTGAAAAATTGACCATAGAGTGCCTGCAAATCCTTATTAAAGACCTCCGCCACCTATAGCATGGTCTTAATATTAAGCTTCGAACGGATGACTTCCTGCATAATAAACTTATTACGGCCTGTTAGGAAGTAGAGCCCTGCAAGTACGCCTACTATAAGCCTGCAGATACCTTAGCTGGCCTTATTAATGACCTACGCTCCTCTATTGTAACGTATAAAGTCTTAAACCTACCAGGCAGCACGTAAGCCTTTGTTACGGATATTTAATATCCATAAATAGACTTAGACGTCTACTTTACGGACCGCTGCTACCGCTAGCAGCACCCGTACCAACCAAGTCCTACCTATAACCCCCGCAGCAACCCCTGTATAAAAACATACCCCCGTAGACAAACTAGCTAGAAGTGCTTCGTGTGCGGCAAGGAAGGATGTTGGTCTATAAGGCATACCTAGGAAGAACGTAATAAGTCTAGGAAGAGACTTAATAGCCATATTAGCCAGTTTATTTTGGAATACAAAGGAGAGGAAGCAGAAGAGCCCCCTAATAAGTTAATAGAAGCCCTTATAATTAACTTTAACTTAGACGCTTAGGAATAAGAGACCTTAGAGATATTCCTAACTA
>Ga0307507_10002266_pt1 | contig 41007 bp, 25 predicted proteins | sample 7_EM_MG_FD_207223 | JGI IMG/M metagenome (GOLD analysis project Ga0307507, IMG submission 207223) | Populus trichocarpa ectomycorrhiza microbial communities from riparian zone in the Pacific Northwest, United States - 7_EM | ecosystem: Host-associated > Plants > Roots > Unclassified | place... | reverse complement strand
TAATTTTTCGAAATGTGACGTTGAGCTGTATCTGACGTTCAGCTGTCGGGCACGTCGTAGACGTGCTGCAAGATTTTGGAAATGCGCGCAGTTACATAATCGGCAGGAACCTTGGCACGGTTAGTGCTCCTGTTAATGGAAAAAGGTCTGCACCACAGCCTGGCCTGGAGCGCTTTTGATATTACTCGATGGACATTTCTAGAAAAATGCGAGGCTAGTTTTTTAGCTTGCATTCTAGCGTGATGTAGGGAAATTCGGCACTATCAACACTGCAGGGGATAGTATGGTATCGTGGGTTGCGTAACGTAGTTTGGGGGGTAGATTGCATGGACTTGTATTGAGAGAGGGGGGTTCTTCTTAATAGGTAGATATGTAGTGTCTCCTACCGTTTTAGTAGTGGTACTGCATGTGTTCTACTAGAGAGTGGAGATAGGGTGGTGAGTGTGCTACTATGGATATGTTGCTTTTTGGTATGGAAGGCGGGCGGGTAGTTTGGCATGTGCTTGTGCGGGATATTATGTTTGATGCTTTCCTTCTTTCCTGCATACCTTCCTTATCTTTCTCTTCAGATGGAGTGGCTGGTACTACAAAGCTTTACTTCTGCAAACATATATCCTATTCACTTTGCTATCCACGCTGTACTTTATTTTTATAATACTGTACTATACATACTCCCCTAGCGCCTCACAATCCTTACCGTAAAGTATAGCATAGCACAATACAGCACAGTAAAACTCCTCTATCAACCATCACCCCAACAAAAATATCCCAAACCCAACTCAACAAATAAAACCCTAGATACCATCAAACCACTACTAACCTTAAGCTCGACAGCAAGCCAGACAAACCAGAACAGAAGTATACCACAGATAATACCTCTGCAAATTACTAAAGCCCTCACACTCAGAAAACAAAAGAAACAGAATACAAACAACTAGGTCATCCCACGTACTATATACTTTTTACAAGTTGCTAAGAAGAGTACTGAGGAGTGAACCCAGCCAGAGAGAGAGGGGGGGGGGAGATAGAGAAAGAAGAAAATTCCTGCGGAGGAGGAGGATGTATTAATTAGATTTCGGATAGATTACTGAATGAGGTTTGTGGATAGTCTTTGGGGAAGAGGAGAGAAATATGTAGGTAGGGATAACTATGATAAAAGTGATTATTATTTTTTGCCGCCCCAGGTCTCGGATGTTTCTGCTATTATATGGTCTTGGGTATAATATAGTACTGTGCCTGGGGATGCCGATACTAACTTATAGCTTGACTAACTCCTCTATGATCCTCTCCCTTCGGGGCTTTTTGTTTGGGTAAAGATGCCTTGGGCTACTAATTCTGTGTGCACAAATCAAGGAGCGGTGGTGGATCTAAAGGAACTGAACTGATATTATATCTCACTATTTGATGGGCCGCAGAGGGGTGGAAGATATTCTAGAAGTAGGGGAGGTAGGAAGAAGAAAAAACAGGAATCTCTACTGAACAACTTCGTCCTATCTCATGTACCTCGTGGAAATCCTACCCTTTCTTGTGTGCCTGGTTTTCTAGAACGTAGTATACTACCAGCTGCAATACCCCGATCTACCAAGCCATGAGTAGAAAAAACCTGGAAATGTCAAACGTATACATTATAATACATAGTAAAATGCTTTCCAGTGACGACGACAAGCAGATACGCAAGTTAAGTTCTAGTCCAAGATCGCCGTCTACGAAAAACCGAAAAGAAAAGAAGGAAAGAAAAAGCGAGGGAGGAGGGATGGTAACGGATATACCAGGCTGCTGGAGGGAGAGAGATTCTGAAAGAGAGTGAGAGCTGTACGACACTGGCAGAAGGGTATGTATATGGAAACTGTGTGGCGAAAGGATATGCACATAGGCGTGTGCAGAAGGGGGACCGTGGGTGAATCTCACTTTTTTTTGAGACTAATTCAGAGACTGAGGTTTCCTGGGGGCTAGAGGAGGAGGAGGGCTGCCACCTCCATATGGGGAGAGATAGAGGTGATCAGGAGTGAGGTTGATAAATGCTGTTGGGATCGACGTCCTTATGTGCGAGCAGCAGTCTCACCACCCCCTGATGCCCCTTCAGGGAGGCCGACCAAAGTGGTGTTGCATCCAAGTATTTTGGCATGTTGGGATTTACATCGTCCCGTTTGAGCAGTAGCTTTACTATCCCTTCATGCCCCTGAGAACAAGCCCACGAGAGTGGTGTCGCGCCAGATGTGTTCACCTTGTTGGGATTGACATCGTTCCGTGCGAGCAGTAGCTTCGCCACCCCCTCATGCTTATAATAAGAAGCCCACAAGAGTGGTGTTCCGCCATTGTTGTCCGCCTTGTTGGGATTGATATCGTCCCGTGCGAGCAGTAGGTTCGCCACCCCCTCATGCCCAGTTTGAGAAGTCCACGAGAGCGGCGTTCTGCCATTGTTGTCAGGCTTGTCGGGATTGATATCATCCCGTGTAAGCAACAGTCGCACCACCCCTTCATTCCCCTGCGGGGGAAGCATGCATGAGCGGTGTAAAACCCATACAGTCACTTTCATTAATATCACAGCCTCCCCTCCCCTCTCTATCAAAGCAGCCACGACCTCAATAATTCCAAAGTAGGATGCACAATGCAAACCGGACCATTGGTGGTAGGGAAGAGAGCGGGAATGTGGGACCAATATTAATATTTCTTTGATAAGTAAGGTAGCTGATATATGGCTTCTAGCCTGATTTAATAGCTCTAGCGCAAGCGATTTCGCACGATCTGAGAGCCCCACTTTTGCATGGCTTCCCCAATACAGAGACGAATATTCGAGAAAGAGCATGTCTTCAAAGTTCGAAATCTCCTTGACCGGAAGCTCCTTGACCAGCTTGTAATTTAGATAGGTCAAGCATGTCTGCCCAAGTGTTTTGTGGGCATCAGGCAGGATACTAGGCGAGGAAAGGTATTCCTGAAGCGTGTAGTGGATTAGCCGGACCGTCGATGTCTCCGCGTCAACTACAGCAAGCCCTAAGCATGACCCTAGTACTGTATCTTGAGGCGGGATATTGTCAGGGTCTAGATCTGTCGACCCCATTTCTACCGCCAGGGCATGGCGGAGTTCGTCGATCCCCAACGGCCGCTCTGCGTGGGATACCCACATCAGTACCTCGATTCCTAGCCGCGATCGGTCTCCCTTCTGCTCTCTAATTCGCTGTAGTGTTTGGGTATACGTGCTGTCGAGGTCCACACCTGTCGTTGCCACCTTTTGCAACATTTTCTTCCTTCTTGTTAATGAGGTCTGACCCAAGATTACCTCGATATTTAATGCAACGAGAAGAAACCTGAGTAGAATATCAATTAGTGATTCACATTTGTAACAGGACTACCCCTACTCACATTCCTGAAGCCTTCTCCGGCATTGTTTTAATGATATCATTTTTCAGATCCTCTGTCATCAAATCTGGATCTTGGTCATTGCCATCCTCGATTATTTGGCTTACATATCTTGTGATATCTCCCTGGTCGGCAACAATATGTATGACATAGGCCTCCTTCGTGAGACGGCTGCCCAGTTCTCCGCGAATATACGGCCTCGCTGTAAGAAATAGCCGCACATTTGGTGCATCTTGGAGAATTTGTTGAAAGGCGCGAAGAAACTCTGGTCGGTATTGTCGCTGCACCTCATCCACTGCGTCGACACATAGGTATACTACCTCAAGGGAGACGATTGTTTTGATGAATAGCTTTAGCATTTCCGGCAATCGCAGGCCTTGCCCGCCTCCCTGCTTCGACTCATCAGAAGCGCTTTTAATTTCACTTGGAATCGTTGCTGTTCTCAAAGCAACCTGTCCAAGTAGACCCCCTATCATATTTACCACCAGTTGGTCCTTCTGTACCTGGTAATCACAATAGAGAGATAGAACCGCGATATTCTGTCCACGAGTGCGCTCCCGTAGGGTGTCTATTACTAACGAACTAATTTTATTATTTGTTAACACCATCCGTCACCTCTGGAGAAAACATTTGTACCTTATATAGGTCTTGCCAACCCCTGGACCCCCACAACATAGCAACGTACGATTCACTGAGCCATCCTGACTTTCATGCCATGACTCGAACTCACTTCTCTGGAGAACCCATTCTCCAACACCGTCAAATCTACGGTTTCCCACATCCTGATGCCTTTTATTGGGATCCAATTCGAATCGCCATGAATATTATTGGCTATGCGATGTTCGGTATAGGTGCCCGATATACCGTACTGCGATGGACCACGGGGGCTTGGTTCTCCGTTTCCCGCCGGTGATGTACTCATAGCTAGTAAGGTTTAGTAATAGGTGAGATGATAATAGCAGTTGGGTGGTTTGTGGGGGGGTGGATGGAGACCTCATTCACTTAATCACTTAAACAAGGAAAAGCGGGGATATGTGGGAAGGGGTTAAGCAAGTTGTGACCCAAGGCGGCCGAGTGACTAGAGGTGATTCGGAAATCAAGTTTCAGTACCGTAAAATCTCGTCCTTAACGAACCGGCCTGGACTAGGACAATTTACAATCGGCCAAATTTCGGAATTAACGATAAGCCAAACATCTCGTCTTTTCCGTAATTCTCAAAAGCTTAGTTTTCTTAGTACCACAGATTTTGAAAAGTCCTAGTCCAGGCCGGTTCGTTAAGGACGAGATTTTACGGTATTCTGTGATACAAAATTTAGTCTTCATACGGGAATGAAAATTAGTTTAAAGGGGGTGCTTAGCTGCTTGATTGCGATTTGAAATCGTGATTTGAGATCACGACTTAGCGACTATAACTTGGGTTACTACTCACAAATCTAATCAGATACCAGATTAATAGTATTGATAACCTGAGTTAAATTTGCCAAGACTCTGACGTGATCTTAAATCCTGATTACAGATCATAATTAGACATCTAAAGACCCCCTTACCTTCTTTGGGTCATTACGGAGGTACAGCCCATAAGTATTGTATATTCCACTAGTAGGCGGGTGATGCACTTGCAGGGAGCTGTTGCGCTAGCAGGGAAGGAAGATAGCTAATGGGGAATAGTGGCTTGGGGATCTTGGGTATGATACCAGTAAAAGAATTTCACGACTTGGGCTTTTGCAACACTTCCGAGCTGTGACCGTTGAACCTCTAAGAATTTATGCTTTCCCTTCTTAATTAATTAAGATATCATCAACTCGAACTCGTACAACATACTTGGGTGTGTAGAAAAGCCTGTCACACTCAAAGTCTCATTTGGTTGGTCAAAAATACATCTGTATAATTCAAATTATGGAGTTGAGGAGTTCATAAATGTTAATAATTCTGAAGGACAAAAGTGTGTCGAACTCTTGAAGCTGCATTAGTAAAAAAAATTTTCCTGCATGTATATTATATCATACTTACCTCCCTGTAGCAAGTGACATGGCCAGGTACCCCTATACCTCCTAGCCCTCCTAAGGCATTAGGGTATACCAAAGAGCCATGAAGTTACGCTAGGGTGAGGAATATTACCACAAGATTCAGGAAGATACTGTTGACACTAAAACATACAGGGGGCACCCATAGAGTGGGTGCTATGCTCGAGTGTTCAAGAGTTCCACGTAAGTCATGGAGTACTGCCTAGTGTTCCATGTGGAATGTGGTATGCCCACAATTTCTCAGAGTTCATCCAGTAGTGTTGGTGTATGCCTGAGTTTCTCTGTTATGGACAGTGGCCTCCTGGAGTCCCCTGGGGGACTCTATGCATCCTAAATTGCCTGTGTGAGAGTATAGAAGTAGGGGCATTGTTAGTGTACTCCTGAGTTTTTCCGTTGTGGACAGTGGCCTCCTGGAGTCCGCTGGGGGACACTGTTCACTCTATGTTACCTGTGTGGGAGTACAGAACCGCCGAGATTTTAGCCCCCACTTAAATCACATTTTCCTTTTTGCTTAGGCCTTTTTCCCAATAGCTACCATACAAGTTAGAATAGCCTCTGAAAGTCCGCAATAGGACGCTGGGAGGCCTAAAAAGGACTCTGGGAGGTGTGAATAGGACTCTGGGAGGTGTGAATAGGACTCTGAGAGGCTCGCTTAATTTGTAAGCAGTGCCGAGATTTTCACACACACCACTTATTCCCCAGTTTAGTTACGCTTCCGAAAGGCCTCTTTCATCCTTTCTTCAACCAACTCTCTAGCTAAACTATTAGTACTTTATTTACTGCTCACAAAAGCGAGAACTCTGAGTGATCTGAGATGACTGAGTATTAAGAAAGACACAGGCTTTCCACAGGCACTCAGGTATGAGTTGTCTCTCTAAAGCTGATATTAAGTGGAGATAGTTGCATTCTACGTGATAGCTCAGGCTACAGACCGCCAATCAAGACGGGAATACCACCATTGGAATCCCCTCGGCGAGGGCATTCATTTGAGCCATCAAACGTCCAATTTGCACCATTTTCAAGGTCACTTCTCTACACTTTTAGACCTTGGCGGAATTTTGAAGTCTACTTACTATTCCATGCGATATCATAGGCTACAGACATGTGATCATCAAGCGGATACCTGGGTTTGATCCCCCTCATCGTGAGCATTCTTTAGAGCCTTTAAATATCCTGTTGGCACCATTTTCAAGGCCCCTTATTCACACTTTTACAATTGGGCGAAATTTTGGACCTTTGACCATCTGACATGATAACTTGGGCTACAGGCATGCGATCGTCAAGCGGATGCCTGCGTTAGATTCCCCTCATCGAGAGCATTCTTTAGAGCCTTTAAACATCCGATTCCGGACGAATTTAAGTTCTGTCTTTCACATAGTAGTATTTTAGTAGCTTAGTTTACCAGTAGTTTAATAAAAATTAAATAAATTTAAAAATATAAAGCCTATGAATATGCTATTACCCTAGCCTGAATAGGTAGTTATGACAGGAATTGTGACCTGAAACATGTCTCACTCTTATTTTTTATAGTGAGCTAAAGGCTAATTAAGACTCCAGGAGGTCTTTCTGTATTTCTCCGGTATTTCTCCGGTACTGTCTCCGGTTTTCCTGTATTTTTTCGTCATGGATTTTGTCCCCCTGAGGTAGCTGACATGGCCTAAGCACTCCCGGGAGGCCTCCTGGCATCCCTAATCAGACGGTGTGCGACTCGCTTAGCCTGTACCACCCCAACACTACAACTCACCTAGTATTACCTAATACTCATGCACTACCCAGGACTTTGCCTAACCCTATTCCTATCTACGGTAAGTTGAGTTTTATAATTTGGCCCCCCATGCCCCCGATGCCCCATGAGGGATAGGGGTTAAATCTGTACTTTTGCTGATGTGTAGCTAGAGTTCAGGCTTATCCTTAATACCTGATACATTCCCGAGTACTACATTTATTGTTGAACATGCCTCCCATTCGCAACTCCGAGAACCAAAATGCCGAGCACCCAAAGACTTCAGACCTCACGCAGGATCAGAGAAGAGACTGTCAGCTTCTCTGTTCCCTAGGCTAGAAGTATACACAGATTGAGGAGCATACTGGATTTTTCTGACGGCAAATCCAGTAGGCATGTACTTCTCTACCTACCCCAAAAAGAGATCAGGCTACCCTCCAGTTCTCAGACGAGCTCCAAACGAGGATCTTGTTACCTATGTATAAGTGAGTGCTAGGAATTGGCATCTCTCCTTTCACCAATTAGCACAATAGTTGGATTTTGGAGTTGGGAAGTCAGCTATCATATTAGCTCTGTTAAAGGACAGCTTTCACCAGTGGCTAGCTATGAGGAAGCTCACAATTACCAAACACAATCGAGTAATCAGATTGCAATGGGCTAATAACTATGTCAAATGGTCACTAGAGAAATGATGCTCTATCTTGCAGACTGATGAGACATGGATAACAGGAGGAAGGCATACAATGACATAGATGACTAGGAGACCAGTGGAAGAGTGGGACTCTACTTGTATAGTAGAGAAGCATCAAAGGAAGCGTGAATGGATGTTTTGGGACTGGTTCCATGGTGAGACTCAGGGTCCAGGAATCTTTTGGGAGAAGGACTGGGGGTGTATTAATTCTGAAAGTTACTGTGGATATACTATGCATATTATTTATGGGTATATTGAATTGTGTTTTAGAAAGGGAATTTTTTCAAATCTTATATAGGATGGGGCACCGGGGCATTCAGCTGGTAACAAAGTACTGGATCTCCAAGAAAGAGGTATTCAGGTTATTGACTGGCCTGCATTTTCTCCTGACTTAAATCTTATCGAAAAAGTATAGCATATTATGAAACATTATCTACAAGATAATTTTCCTGAAAAATATGACATATGATAGAGTAAGGGCAGTAGTCAAACAAGCTTGGGACAGTGTTGGGCAGCATGAGTATAGGGAGCTGATAGAAAGTATGCCAGAAAGATGTCAAGCGGTCATTGAGGCAAACAGACTCTTTACAAAATATTAACTAAGTATTTATTACGATAGAAAATAAAAATTATTTACCTTCGGGCAGGCCAACATCAGCAAAAAAAGCTCGGTTTTGTATCTGAAGGCATCCTAGCTCTAAATATAGTAGAGTTTGCGTCCCAGCCGCATTCTATACATCCTGTAAAGGAAGATTGGAACTTTAAAGCCAAAAATGGCCAGGTAAATGTGGCCCGTAAGACTCACTATTTTAACCCTATTATCTTGAAAGATGGTTGTATTTAATGAAGTAACAGGATTTTTGTTTACTCAAATTTGAAAAATTTGCTTCACCAGAGGCACCAGGAAGATACAGGATACATGAAACGCAAGTTGAGTGTTTTTGCTGATGAAGGCTCACACCCACACCTGATGCCACTATGCCTGATCCATTACCCTGGACCCTGCTAGTGCATCAGCTCCTTGCAAGTGTATCACCCCTCTACTAGTGGAATATAAAATACTTATATACTGTATCTTCACAAATATTACTAGTATGGTTTCTGCCATTCAAAAAGAGGACCAGATTTTCAGCTGTTTTCAAATTCTCAAGACTATACTGGCACAACCACAACTGTAATTGCAAAAGAAAAAACTGTTTCTAAAAGACAAGACAAAGGAGAATAGGAAACAGGTTTTTTGTTCTGCATTTATATTTGTGGTTATGTTGCCTTAAGGATTTGAAAAGTTGTATTCTTAGTATGAAAGACAAAAAAGTGTTACAACAGTCACACTTGATTGAATTAGTAAGCATGGATTAATTTTATAAAAGTGAAGTTTTATATTACTTAATTACCTATTTCCAACAAATATATATAATAAACGCTATATTTATGAGAATTTAGTTCTTACTTGACTTATTATAATATAATATTATAATATTATTTATATATTCTTGTCTATATCAGTTCCTGTTATACACACCAGTTAATACTCTAATTAAGCCCTTATAGATCTAACCCTTTTTTCCACAAATATTCTATTGGCAAAAGGTTGCCTTAATAATTAAATTATACAAAGCCATATGCAATAGTACCTTTTACACAGCCAGGTCCTCTTTTTGAATCACAGGAACCATACCACTCCGCACTTGGGCACTGTCAGCTTTAATACTACACAAGGTAAATGTCTCACAATATGGTGTACAAGAGAATCTTATTTCAAACACTCCCCTGAAGCCCTCAGATTGAAACCGTATATCCTAGTTGGTATAATATGTAGTTGAGTATTTTGTAGTGAATAGATATCCATAGGCATAGCTCTATAATACTGTCTATGTTACAGCTCTCCAACTAACTGCATGCTATTCACAAGATATATTAGAGTTATATGAGTGGCACCCTGAAGGGAGACTCAATACTAGTTTTGGCTCTCTTGGCTACTACTAGAGAAACCTCAAGTTGAAATGGTAGGAATACCTGTCTTGGTCATAGCAGATATATTATTATATAACATGACTTGAATGAGTATAAAGAATTAAATTCCTCTACATATGTTCACCATTAGCTGAAATTACATTAACTACACGATTAGGCATATTATCTAAAAGCCTATCAAGAGTAACTTGGTCAATTTCTTCACATTCTTCCTCTATTGCTGTCCATAGCTATTCCCTAGTATTTGGCCTATCTTCTTCTGAAGTAAATCGTTTCCGGAGTTGGCCCTTCAGCAAATGTCACATATTTTCTATCAGGTTAAGGTCTGGGGAGTTGGCAGGAAGATATAATCATTGAATACTATAGGCAGCTGTGAGGGCACGATTTGGAGCACCCTTATGAGATATGACATTATCCACATCAATCTGTAGCTGCTAGAGAGAAACATTGAGAGAGAGAAGATAAGGTATGAGAAAAGGCTCATTGATCTCATCTACATATTGTTGTGCGTTGAGGCCGAGTTAATCATGCTTTGAGGTTCGCTCATCTGGAGTCCATTGCCAAATACAGAGTAAAGCTGTTTAACTTCCATGAGTGATTGCCGCCCCCCACTGAATGGTGATACAATTAGAGTGAAATGTTAGAGCCAAATTCACAGCCTGTAGCTCTTCTCCTCCTGTTATTCTAACCTTCTATCCTGATTGAGCTGTCATGCCAAATTCCACCTTGCACTTATCAAGCCAGACAATTCTTCTTTACTCACAAAGCTTCCAGCTAGTGTACCAATAGCACCAGTACTTTCTTTTGAAACTCATCTAGGAATAGCTTTTTGCAAGGTATCCGCAGCTTAAATCCAAGCTGTGGAGTAGCTTTATTAACCGTAGTTTGTCCAATTTTAAGCTTCAGACCTTGAAGTCACTTGGTCAGATCATTTAATAAAGCTCGAGGTTCATTCTCCACAACACGCTCAATAGCTTGAAGGTTTGTCTGAGAGAGTAGAGTACGGCATCCTGATTGAGGGACATCATAGATTTGGCTATCAATACAATATTGCTGCACAATTCCTTACACTGTTGTGACCAAAACTCTAGTTTTCTTGCAAATTTGCTTATACCCCCAGTCGAGATCAGCTAGGACAATAATATCATGCCTTTAAATATCCTTCTCCATGTGCTTTAGAGAAGCCTTCTGTATGTGTGGTAGTGCTATTGCAAATCAGACTAATGTTTCTTTAGAGAGTATCCAATCAGAGAGTATTATGACTTAAATGATATGGAGTCATAAATATTAACATTAACATCTATGCTACACTACATAATAATACATCTGCTATAGCCAAGCCAGGTACTCCTACCAATCAGGGTACAAGAACTATGTGGACGTGACTGTAGATAAAACAACTACTGGGTGAATTGGTCAAATAGGGTATTTCTGTTGCAGTAAACAAGATACTTAGTCACTGACAAGTTAGGAATAGTAAGAGCTGTTCTCTTTTATATTTGTATTTAGAAAACCTTTATTCATGGACATAACCATACCTGACCATTCTAATAACTGGAAATTGTATCAAGAAAGTTCTGAAAAGTGCAGGATAGTTGTTAAAATCAGTTGTAATGAGTATTATTGGCTTACAACTACTTCCACTTAACTATCACTTAAACAACAAATTATATTGACCACTAATAATCCTCTAAGGGAAACTTGAATGGAGTAAAACTTCCAGGCTTATATTATTAAGTTTTACTATTGATTCTACTATTGAATTTTAGCTTGATCTTTATGATCTATTTTTTGCCTTAAGTCTATAAAATAGTAACAGTCTGAGGATCTATCTTCTTATAACATCTCTATTGTACCTTCAAATGTATCTTCCTTAAGAGTTCTCATATGATATTATTCTAGTTAAGTGTACCTGCAGTTAGCAGATAAGGCTTAAACTTTTTTTATTCCTAAAATATTACCATATTTCATGCTAGATCTATTGTCAATTCCCCAAATCTACCTACTTAAAATCTGCAAATTTATACTAAATGTGTGAATAAATATTGATTAAATAAGCAAAAAAGCAGAAAGATTTGAGAAAGAAAGAGTGAATATATTGCAAAGTTCAGCAAATAAGGAGTCATAACCACCTTATGGGTGGTAGTGGGAATTTATAGGATAACAATATCATCTCTATACCAAAATGCAGTACATCAGGAAAATGTCGCAGCGTGGTCCAAGGTGGTCCTGAACACTCCTGGTCCACCAAGGGAGGTTGTGGTCCCCGTGGTCCACCTGGTCCACTCCGATTCATTCTGATCCACACTTTTTGAAATTTTACCGAAAATGTGGACCAGGGTGGATCAGGGTGGACCAGGAGGACCAGGGGGACCATAACCCCGCTTGGTGGCCCAGGACTGGTTTTTACATTTTGCTGATGTATCTAATGAAATTAAGTACTAGAAGTTTAAACTAAGTTATTGTAACAAACTTCCTACTATATCACAACTAGATACTAGTAGTTCCTAATAGTCAAGTATAGCTGTGTAATAGGTTTACTCCTATTTCGATAATCAATAGAGACTAGTAATAGGCCCGCTAGCACTAGCTCTAGGGGAGGCTTCAAGGAAGAATCAAGTAAAGAGATACATGTCAAAGGGCAAGGGAGAATGAAAGAATCACCATTGAACTAAGTATATTCATAAAGTGAATGTCTGCCGAAGTCTGCCTGTCTCATACTAACTAGGAGATAATTTTTAAATACAGAAAATACAGAAGTATCAGTATTCAGATATTCTGCGATTAAAGTTATTACTAATGAGTGTACTATTGACAGGAATTGTGTAATCCTGCCGGTATATCAAAGGCATTAAACAACACCTCAATTCTAGTGTACTATACATCCTAATTCCTTACTGGAATGCTAAATCATAACTATCCAAAAAGCAAACTAAATATACCACTAACTACCAGAATCACTAACTTGAAACAATTCCTGGTATGAAATTAAATCAAGTAAAGCAAAATAATCATAATTTTAATAAATGAAATTTATCTCTCTACTCTAGATACAGGTACTAGAAGATATATTCATGTTATAATTTGGTCAAGATTCTCAAGCGAACTAAAGAAGTAATTGTTCCAATAAGTATACAGAAAGCTCAGTCTATTGAAGTCTACTTTCTTTAAATCTGGAGAATAGCATGTTTTTAAATACACTTTTCAGACTATCTAGGCCTTTAATAAACCATAACTATAAGGCACTTAAAGTAGTAGTCTTGAATTATTATATAAAATATATTGAGTATTAAATGATAGTCAAAACCAAATATAAAATATACTTTACTCAATATAAATAAAAATGTAACTATCATCCTCTTTCAATATTACGCTTTTCAGTTTTTAGTTAATTTGATTTAACTGTCATAACAGGTAGCCTTGCTCAACCCTCCTGGTAAATATTGTTTTTACCCCGTATATTTGATTATTGCAAGGGTCAAACATTTACAATCTGAATGAAACTTTAATTTTATTTGAGTATTAGATTTTAGACTGCCGATTTCAATATAATACAAATAACAGATGTTATTAATACTGTATATTTTTGCAAATCTATATATATACTTAACCCTTAAACTATGTTATATTACTTATTCTTATTACTGGAATACATATATACATATCATATATGCATTCTTACACTTTGATGATTTCTCACTATTTGCTCTACTTTAGAATTTCTTACCCTTTTGCCTTTTCTCTCATTTTGTTTTCTTTTTATTCAACTTCAAGTTCTGAGTCTTAAGAAATAATTGGTTACAAATTCCAGCAATTTTCCTCTATACTTCATTTATATATTAGACAAGACTCCTCTTATATAACTTATCACTTATTATATTGATAGACTTGAAGTATTTTCTATCCAGTAGTCCAAGATGAGTAATGATTTTAACTAGTTTTCTTTTAGCTCTGCAATTCAAAAATTCTCTCTTTTAAAACTATGCTAGTAACTTTAATTATCAATTTTATTTTTTCTAATAAAAGAAGAATTTGTACTTGAGATAGTGAGGGTTTTTCTTCACCTTTCAGGCAGTTATATTATATATTTCCATATCACTAGCATTCTCTCATTGTTTTGAAATTCTGATCCCACAATGTAGGACTTTTAGAATACTATTCTAACCTTAGACACTATATTATCTTAAATAAGAGAATTGTCTCAAAACATCTAAGTTTGCTATCTGGATCGTAGTGAGGGAAACTCCAGCTAAACACTATTCTACCTAGAAATAGTGTTTAGATACCCTTAGTCATTCTCTCTTCTGCAGGATAATTTGGTACTAATATTTCTAATTTTGTGTTGGGTCCTGTTTTAGTTGAGTTTTGGAGCTTCTACTTCTCCTTCTTTTTAAAGAGAAATAAGTATTTTATCCTAATTTCTGTTCCTGCCCTATGTTTATCAAAATGAAAAGCATATTTGATTTAGTCCAATTAACTATTCCCTGATCAAGCAAAGATCTGTACACTAAATGATAGTAACAATATAATATTTTCTCTAACATCAATTAGCCAACTTAGAAAGAAAGAAAGAAAAGTTAATAATGCAAACTTACAGAAGCTAGGTTTTATAGATGCCAGAAAGTAAAGCCTAGTTCCAATTGAGGGTACTCTGTTATATTTACTAAAACGAATATATTTTGCAAATATATCTTCCCTCAGTAAAATTCCAATATAATTATATTCCTTCTTGACAAGAAATTTTCTTTGGAGGTCGGAAATACTTCTTACTCCATTATGTTTTCAAAATGCTTGTCGAACTCTTGGCAATCTAAATTCATGTAATTGAAAAGAGTCTTTAGCTGATAATATATACAGATCATTTATGCCAATTGGGTATGATACAATATTTCATCTGCCTAATTAGAAGATTGAAAACTCTGTTAATAGATAGTAGTTTTCCCTATAACTCATGATACAGCTCTCTCATTATATATAATGGAAGATTGATACTAATCAGAGTCAGTAGAGGAATTTGAACTGAATATTGATATTTTTTCTAAAGTTAGTAATAAGAAATATCAAAATGGTAAGAAGAGCATCAACCTAATTGCAATTCTCGGATTGCTACTTAGCAAAAGTCAACTCTGAAAACCACACTAGTAGCACAGGGGAAACATCCTATAATAGCTTGTTTAGCTAATATAAAACCATCACTTTTTTTCAAGTATTTCTGCTACGGAAATAGCCTTCTCCCTATTTTAAAATAAAAGAAAGAAGATTATTTGTATGAAGGAACAGAACAGAACTGTTGTATCCAAATAAACCCTTAGGTGGCCAAGAGGAAAAATAGTTAACTTCTTTACTCTCACCGGGACAGGCCATAGATTAAATATAAGTTGAGAATACATCTCACACAAATAGAAAAAACCCACACAATATGTTACAATCCTCTTCTCTCCGGGTGATACTTGCAGCAGGTAACCGATAGTCTCCTAACGATCACTTCTCTTGGCCCAATATCTGTTGCGATAGCTAAGTCCGTTGACTCCTATCTAGCAACGTCGATCGCTAGGCTTCCTATGAGACAGTCGGGTCTTGATTCCCAAAAGCGTGATAGATAAAGATCTTTGTATTGAAGTAAATAGTATGAAAGAACTTAGATGGTTGCGTAAAGAACCCAAATCCCCTGCCCCGAGGGTGCCCTTATATAGGGGTTCTTCCCTCAACCCTAACCCTGCGTGACTCGTTCCCTCGCGTCACGCGACTCATGACTCATAATAAGTCATAGTGTGAAATCCATCAGCTGACTCGTCCGAGTCAGCTGCGCCCTATCTCTCAACCAATCAAAACTCATAAAACAAGTCATGTGTCCTAACGGGGGCACATGCGCAAAACCCATGACTCATAACTATGAGTCATGTGCGAAATACATAAACCACATGACCACAATCGTGCGTCATGTCAAAACTACATGACCACAATCGTGCGTCATGTCAAATATCAACCAATAACAATAAACCAATGACACGCTATTGCGTCGTCATGTGAAACACCTATGAGTCAACTGATCTCATAGTGTGAAAGATAACAAACCGATGACTAATAACTATTAGTCATGTGAGAGTCTGCCTTGCTTAGTCACCGTTTGTGACACAATAGGACAAAACCTACAAAACAACAGTCACACACCCTTTTTCCAGTTGTGCCCTCAGCTCTCTTATCATAATAACTAACTCTTATACCCTAACAACTATCAGATATAGTAAGATTACTTCCATCATATCCTATCACCCAAGGCTTGTTTTGATAGCACGGGTAGAAAAATGCTAATATGCAACCCACCTGCCAGTGATCCGACCAGCATCCCCTCGTATACAATACTGTATGATACCTTGACATTTCAATATTGGCACGTACTGAATAATTATGGGCCCAAATATTCCCTACTTGCTAGCCGGGGGTGGGTCGTCACCGCCACTCACCAAAAGCGCAGCAGATGGAATGAACGTAAGCAAGCAAGCAGGAAAGGAAATTTTATATTAACATAATAATATCATTATGCAACACACCGCGCAACGGTGAGTACGTACAGAAGAACGCTACGGCGAGCCATGGGCTGTGGGAGCAAAGGACAATCCTTGAGCTCTCGAGTAGGCTTTGCTAGTCGTTGGTACTGTGTAATATATACCGGTATGTAGAGTGCCCTTAATACCGGATGATGAACCATTTGGTAGCCATCGGCCAGGTCGTGGCTGTGCACCAGATTCTAATGTGCCTCAGAAAGAGGTGGTTATTTGCTCAAGCAAAACAGAGCGTTAAACCCGGAAACGTCCCAAAGAGGCATCCAATTCACCGCTTTCGGACCCCCATCGCAAAATGTCACTCGCTTACCTCAGACGGTAAGCACGCTCCTCCAGGATTCAAACCTTATATTCACCAAACCTAGCCACTCCAGCTGGTCCCTAACATTTACACATACACTTGATAGCCAAAAGAGAAAAGACAAGAGGCAATCCATCCATCCATCCATCAATAAACCCTCGCTCACTCCTTCCACATATGATACCATCTTCCACACCACACCATCCCACCCTACCCATCCAGCAGATACCTTACCCTGCCCTGCCCTGCCCCACCATGCCCCGCCATGCCCCGCCATGCCCCGCCAATAAAAGCCAGACAGAAAAAAAAAAGGGCTAATAATATTCATCATCTTTGTTATCAGCACAACACAGCACATAGTACACACAAGTGACGCAAGGGAAGTGCTCGTAGGTAATTGTAGAACGACCTCAAGTTCGAAGTGTCAAGTGAATAAAATAGAATAAAGTAGAATCGAATAAAAATACTTTGAGAAAAGTGATAAAAAAAGGCACCCAACAGACACCCGTTCCCCCCGGACACTCTTTGGCCTTCTCATTCCGCCCGACCCAATAGGGTTGTGGATGATGAAAAAGGGAGAAAAGGACAAGAAAGGTACAAAATAGACCAAAGCAAAATCCAACCAATCCCAAGAACTAAGAACAAATAAAAGGCTAAAATAAGAATTCCGTACATAGACCACGAAAGAGGATATTTAAAAAGAATCAAATAGGAGTGCCCAGGTAGAAGAGGGAGAATAATAAAGACGTAAGAGATAGAACGAGGGTGAGGAAGAGACGAAATAGACTAATAAGAAAAGGAATTTCACGACTCCAGTGCATACCCGCGTTTTTCCCGCCGTCCTGGTGAAGCGCTAGGCACACTCCATGTACTGTTTCTTTCTTCCTTTATTTACGTCGGTAAGACGAGGAGGAAGGTTTATAATACTCCACCAGGCAATGTGATACCACCTTCTCGGCCACCATATACACTTGCTCCGCTACCCCCTATGCCTCCGCCGGATGGCCCCCCGCCGTTCGAACTACTACCGCCAGAATCATAGTTGCCGTTTCGTCTCAGCATAAACATGGGCTTCCTTCCTTCCCTATCCAGCTGCTTGAATAGTATGAGCGGTTTCTCCTCGAGACCCAGACATCTTTCCTGATCGCCGTGGACTATATAAAGTGCGTACTGCCTCCAGTTCGCCTGGATGTTGTACCGTTTGAGAGCCGCGGGTAAAACCTTGTAACAGGGATCTTCCATGGATACGCGGAACGATTTAAAAATCTCAACCGATGATGAATTGCCCGGTGTTGATAGTGGGTTAGGTTCTTCATAGTCAGATCGCGGCGGACGGGTACGAGGCGGCTGGCCATCGGTGGGTCTATGTGTAGCTACAGGCGCGGTCATACCACCTACGGTGGAGTTGTGTAAAGGATTACCGACGCCAGTCCCGGAAACATGATATATTGTCGATGGCGACGTCGGTGAGGGAATGTTGCCAGGTGACTGAGAATTCTGCAAGTTTGCCATCGTAGAATTCCCATTCGTCGCAGTCGGCGGTGGCTCGTATTCGGCTCGTACATTCTCGGGATGTGTAGAATGGGTAGGTGATGGGTTCTTGGGTGTTCCAAGGATGAGCTTCTTCATCGAAAATTTTCTTGACAAGCCTCTCCCCACTGATGGCGTAGGCTGTAGGCTCGAAGATGCATTACTATTAAAGGGAGGTTCCTGCACCTGATCCCTTTCCCGATCTCTCTCTTCTCTATCCCTGTCACGATCCCTCTTATCGCGTTCCCGTCTATCTGTATCCCGCTCCCGGGGCTGGAGAGGTTCGGACGTATATCCAATGGGCGTATTCAATCCTTGTGGTGTGGGTAATGCCTGATTCTTGTCTTTGAGCAACCGCCATACTGGAAGAAGCTCCTCTCTCAACTTTGTGATTCCCTTTTGCAATTCCCTCAGCTCCCCCTCAGTTTGCGAAATCCTCTCATCCCTCTGTCTTATTATCCCAATTAGTCGTTGTATGTCATGCTGTGTAGCAGACTTTTCGGTATCTTCGACGTCGGCGGCTGCACATACACAAAAACAAAACAAAGTAACCCACCAATCAGCGCTACACACAAAGGGGGGGGAGCCAAAAAATATCAGAGCGAGAAAAGAAGCTCAGATCGAAAGCAAAGGAGCAACCCACAAACTGGCACATAATCGCCGGTGTCGATTTGAACACCATGGGCGATCTTAATATTGTAGACACTTTTTAAGATGGTGAGCCTATGCCCAACACTTTGCACACCAACATCCCGTAGCTCTTCATGATCGAGATGGACCAAGGCCTGGCCGTCGATTTCGTTATCTGCGTGGACTGTCAGTCGCTACTCACGCTTCTGGCCCTGTGTCCTAAATCTTGCGACCCATTGTAACCCATCCCAGGAGGTCCGGGAAGGGATGAAAGGATGAAAGGGGCTTACCGAGAAACGAATCGCCGTACTGATCCAATCCCAATGAGCGTATGTAACCAGCAACGTCCTCTACGTCCCATTCCAGAATATGGCGATCGCTCATATCCCTGTTGTCCATTTCGTGGTAATGAGGCTGATGGAACGTGGGGGTATGTTGATCTCCATCACCAGACGGAATATCGGAGTCAGTGGGAGAGGAGGGCTGTTGATGATGACTTGGAGATGGCATCCCTAACTCTGCTATCGATGAGAACTGGGCGGGAGTTGTCGTTGACTGTGAAGAGTGGTAAGGGGGGTCGATGCGAGGCGGAGGAGGGGCTGCCGAACCGGGAAATTGAAGCTTGGAAGCCCCAGCGTTAGCAGGGGATGCGATGGGAGAATAGCCAACTGCTTCCCAAAGCGAGGGCTGGTCCTCGTATGGACGCGAGAGGCGGGCTTTTGGCTTTCGTTGATCCACCTTGGGTGTCCGTCTGTCGGTGGTTAGGAGGAAGCGGTCCGGGCTGTCGTTCAAAAGCAGGGTAAGGCCGTGTTGCAGGAGGGAGTAGGGAGGTAGGTAGGGTAGTAGGTAAGGAAGAGGCGGTAGCAGATGCGTCCCGTAAAGCCAGCTTGTTGGTAGTCGAGGTAGGGTAGTGTGGTGGTGGTGGTGGTGGTGGTGGTGGGCGAGAGTGGGCAGTGAAAATGGTTTGTGGTGGTGGTGGAGGGAGGCTTGTACTCGTAGGGGGGAGGGGGGGGAGGGATTCGGTAGGGGGAGGAATTGGAAAATATGCGTGCGAAAAATGTGTGGACAACTTTAATAGGTAACAATGCCTAATGCCGCACCTGTATTAATGATTTCCGATTCCTCAACAAGAATAACGTGAGAATAAGGAAGATGAGAAAGTTGATAGCTATAGGGAGGGAGCAATAATGTCTAAACAGATCCGGGAAAACAATAATTTCTCATGACACCCACCCACAGTTAAAGATTCGAAGATTTTCCCAGACCCGGGGTCTTCAACAGGGGGCGGCGATCGTGATGGGAGGGAAGAAGCGGCGGAAAAGAAAAAAAAAAGAAGGGTGTGGCTCCTGCTCCTCCTGGGGGCTGGCACTGGATCACTGATGCTATATTGCTATCGTACTTCTTTAATGCCGAGAGTGTGGACCATTTCTCTTTTTTAGGCCAGAAAGGGATCATTTCTGGACTTGTGATAGGTAAAGTTTACGCCAAGCCCGCAAGAATTGCTTTCAAGACACCCGCCAATTTTCTTCGGAGAGAGAGACATGGTCAAAGAGTGTCCCATTGGGATTCAGAAGGAAAAGCATTCTTCCGCAAGTACGGTAGAAGTCCGGTGCACCGCAAACTAAAGTTAGGCACTGGTCCGGGACATTATGCGCGCTTCCTCCTCAATCAAGATTATCAATCAGCTAAAATAAATCATCATAGTCATCATGCTCACTCTCATGGGTCATGGAATCAACACAATCGTCCTGTCAACCCCCAGAGCCACATCTGCGGGGCTCATCCAACCCCACCGCAACAACCACAACCCTTTCCCTCACCACAACCATCATCCCGTCCCTTCAGTTACCGCCAGGACTGTAGGAAGCATTGTCGCCATTAAGCTAAATCATTGGCTTTACGTACGAAATACGCACTTATATTCACTACGGTCCTCATGTATTGTATTAGGAGGGTTTAACTTACAATGCTTTACACGATAATATCGTGCCATACTCCAATTTCAACTCCAAATAAACTCCTCCGCCGTTGATATGCAACCTCCCCTCAATAGTGCAAACCAGTACCGGCACCAAGAAAAGATGAGCCATTTTTAAACAAAAACACTTGACCTAGCGGAACCGGATGCTGGCACCAATGACGTTTTTTTAGCATGAACTATCACAAATATCAATGAGCTTTGACCATTCATCTATCCACCCACCCATCCATGCAACAAGTATCCATCCGCATATCGACTTGACCAAAGCAAAATAAAGCAATACAGTATCCTTGGTGGCGCTCCTAGCTCTATAGTAAGAACCCACTTGTCGGCTCAATATAATTCTTATCTATCCGAACCATATACCAAGGTCATGAACTAGTACAAGCGGCCAGTGAGATGTTTCCATTCCAAATAAGGGCAGTTGGCCAGTAAAATAATCCCTGTCTCGCATGAAAATATCTCTGTGTACTTGTAATCTATTACGCTACCAGAGAGGCATTCCTCGCCGAATTATACACCGAGATACGTGATATCCGGAGAAACGGCTGTTGATTCCATAGTAGAGAATAACTGTGTTCATGGGATAAACTCCTTTTCAATATGACACTTCTATCATGAAAGCAATACTCCTCTAGCTCTAGAGGAGCTATAGTGAATTTTGCGATGGGAACACTATGGATTGCTTCACCCATTATTTTACCATCACTACTCTACTCGACAAGTTCCAGGAAATCTTGGCACTGTTTAGGCTTAAGAAACCCCGATATTTCCTGATACTTTTAGGATGGACACTCTCCTCGTGTCTTGAAGGGATAGCCACCATACCAAACCCTCCAAAAACCATCACCACAAAGAATTATGTGATATTATACCCAAGTCTACTACTATGCCATTTCAAAAGTCTCCGGACTCTTTCCATTTCTTAGTACCTATCTTAACACAAAAGCGTATGGAGAATTTTTTGAATTGCCAAGTCCTACAAAACCTACCCTATTTAACCCAAGCCCACTCGACCCCACCAACCTAGGACACCTAGGGTCTGAAAAACCAAATTGTTTTCCCAGCCTCCAGGAACATTCCTGCCTTTTCGTTGCCGTTTATGACACTAGCACAAATCAGTGCTTATCTTATCTAAATTGAGCGTGACGATCTCAGATAAGATCCCGTGACTTTAGCAAAAATGATTCATATGGTGAAATTGCTTGAAATATTATATCAAACTTTCCTATCCAGCTAGCGCTACAAGCATTAAATTTTCATCTTCATAAACACCCGTACATAATAGCATCAAGTTGGAGCTCTCAGGACACCACGGAAAGTATTGAAGACATTTTCTGAAAGTTCAAATCATCTCCTTGTATGATAACTGGTGTGGATATGATAGTCATAATTGTAGATTGTCTTCTATCAAAGATCTCATGATGGAATAGCATAGACCAGATTCTGATATTTAATCTATCATACAGTACAGTGAGAGTTATCATGATAATTCAAATTAATTTACAATTATTCTGGACCCCCCCACCCCCGCCACCAGTACCTTCCCCACCCCCAGAACAATATAAATTATTTTTACCAAGGTATCATAACTAGATTTTACCTGAGATTACACCCAACTTAGATATGGTAGGCACTGATTTGTACACAGCTAACAAAGGTGCATGAATGTCCCTGGGTTGCCTGGTCACCGTAGCCAAATCAAAACGAAAATAATGACCAAACAAGACAAACACAAGTACCCCAACGTTGTATGGTATGTATATGCAGGCCTATTCATAGATTCCGGGTCAATCTTTCCGAGAAAACCTAGTTCCATCATTTGATCCGGAATACGCTTTACCGCCATGTAATGCAGCTTCCCTCCAGAGTTAATGTACAGGCGGGTAGAAACCCGCTGCGGTATACGGTAGACAAGGTTGTTTTTTTTGGCCGAATGTGGCATTACGATGCTGGCCCTGCAAGTATGCGTATTGGTACTAGATCTTTGAAGCTCGAAAGTTGGTTTGGTGTTGAAAATATTCGATGCGGAAGTAATGATCAACAGTGAGGGTTTTACGCAGTGGAGCGAAAACAGCTCAAGTGGAGGCACAAAGTTTGTATTAAGCGGAGATGAAGACCATGATTGATCGTGATAAGCTGATGAAAGGAAAGACTTGAGGAAAGTTGTGAAGAAGAAAGGTCTAGGGAGAGAAAGGACAGGAAGGAAGAAAGACAGGGGTGTGAAAACTTTTTCGTAGCTTGCGCGTCCTTCGACTAGTGCATACGTGTACCAGTGCGGCCATAATGCTGTGATTTCCAACAGTTAGAAGCTAGGTAGTTCGAGTGATAAGTGGTGCTTCTAAAGGACCGCAAGGGGAGTGGATGATTCGGTGATCTTCCCTTGGTGTGTGAAGGAGGTGAAGAGCGGGAGGGTTTTATTGAAACCACAATATTCCGCGGCGCGTCTGTGGTTTCAAAGAGTTACGTCTTGGGTAGCTTGCTGCCACCCCACAGCAACGACTGGCGGAGTGGTATGATATCTTCACATTCGTCAACCATATTTGAATCAGGTACTATATTCAAGGAACACCTTGTAAAGACGTGGTTGTGCGAGGGAAACGCGCCCAAGATTAATATCCAGGTACAAATAACCCACAATTTAGAAAGGGGTTTCCTTGTGCATACCGATATTCAGATGTGAAATTCGTCTAGGTATGGTCGAAATTTAAGTGCTCCCATGCTGCCACGGATTGCCAAGTTAATCCCGGAAGGGGACTGCCGAAGCTACTTCAGAGTTACCGCGCATGGTGCGGGGCCCGGCAAAAAGTTACAGAACAGTTATTGAAGGCCGACCAGCAAAATATATCCCTGTTTGTACCGGTTAACAGGTTCCCCTCTTGTATCCGAGCATGTTGGATCTCAATTCACACTTCTTTTTGCTGTTCTCTTAACCTACCAGTATCAAACTAAGCCTATCCCAGGCTGACACGGCGATTCCCGCTCATAATCTGATAGTGGATTTCAAGGGGTTTTGCGGTCTGGCAAAGGGCGGGGATTGCAAGAATCAGCACCTTAGATGGCGATCCTCTGCCAGTCTAGGGGTCGGTCAGGCAGGTACCCCACAATAGCGCCGCGATCTTGGCATGGTCTGGAGTAGAGCCCGTATTTGTACCGTTCGAGTGCCAGGGAACCGGCGACCAGCCGGTGGGTTAGCTAGGGAGCCCTGAGCCTCTATTCTTCACGAGAGTTAGAGTTTCGAGCTAATCTCTATCACCGCACAGCGTTTTGTCGGCGCATGTTGTGCGTGCATACACTAGTGAGAACCCGTCCCGAGGTAGTCTTACTGACTACCAACGCCTGGGTTCAAACTCTGCTTCTGCCATTTACAACGTAAAGGCTCGGTTTCCAGCTCACTGAAGGACGCGGAAGAGCTTCTCGGAAGCCAAGTTCACAGAATACGGTGGGGGAGTCTATGAGCTCCGCGCTAGCAACATGGAAAACGTGGCAATATAATATCATCTTTTATGCTTGAGCACCGATTAGATACCAAACCTCGATACAAAAATCAAGAACAAGCGTTAAATTAGTGGAGACCCGGTGGCGCTCACTCTATGGCTTGAGTTTACCGATCCATATTAGAGAAATATAGGCCTTCAAGCATCATTGATGTTACTGAAACTAAGGTACTAGAAGTGAGTAGATTCAGTATCCGCAGCAAGCAGAAAGTACCCCAAGGCAGGGATTCGCAAAATTCATAGCGGAGAGTCAGTATGTATGTAGGGGCCCATACAAACTCACGATCCACGTTTCCGGGTACTTGTGCGAGCACCCTACCAGCACTCAATCCCCTGTTCAGAAACTAAGCTCCTCATAGAGCAGGCTTTCTGTGCTAAATTTTCTAACACCCAAAGCAAAAGCGAAAAACCTAAGTCCCCTAATGGCTGGCCGTAACATAGATTCCCACCCGTCCACCATTGTTTAAGTATACTATTCCAGCCAGGAGCTATGGCGACTACCTCAGCTATGGCAGCCCGCCGCATGTGGTATCTGGTCTGGGATATAACTATCGCCCCTTGTACCAACCCGAAAAACAGTCCTATGCTGTGCGGGGCTTATAGCTTATTTGCACCCCCCGGTCCAATATCCATTGAGCCACATTTACAGCCCCGGAGTGCCAGCAGCACTGGTAGATCTCACACTATCAGCATGGCGCCATACTCTCTTTCTAGGTTCAAGCCTTCTACCAACTTCATGTGTATTTCTGAGCAAGGCGAGGCAACAAGAGGATCGGCTTTAGACGTCCGGTGCTACGCTTAGTGTCTAGTGAGTTCCATAGGCGAATAACCGTTTGAATCCTACCCTCTAAAGAAAGATCAGGATGTATCATACGAGTACGATACAGTAGGCCCACGGCAAGTGCGGTCCCCACATCTTGAAAGAAACCCTACCAATACCAGGTATCACACTAGCATGTTTGAACGAACCCCCACTATTTACAACTCTAAAATTCAGAGCTAAATTTAAGAATCACCAAACATTCGTTCGCTTCCCCGCAGATGTCTAAAGATGGGTATTTTCCTCTACTACCATACCCCAAAGCAAACTTAGCACTGGGGAAAGAAACCTCGACCCAACCGACTACAATACGAGCAAAATATTCCGAGATATGGCGTATGATGCGGTGAAAAACTAGAAACCAAAACCCAGCCTCCGCTCCCTCCCGCTTTAATTAATCCCAGCAAGCAAATATCCCCTATGGCTACGATACCACAACCCATCCCAAATACCCCGATCCGAAAACGCCATAACACCATATAGCGGATCACCCAGAGGATCATCCTTTGGGTAATGGCTAGTTATAATAGCTAATCTAGCGCAACCCCCGTTTGTTCCCTCAATGTTTATTTTCGTTCTAGAGTATGATAAGCCCGGTTTAATTCTAACTAACTTGGGTCGAAAATACAGAAACCCCCCGCAAGATCTCCACGCTGTCAGGAGTTGGATGTCATTGAGCTAAATATCGCGGACCGGAGCAAGTCGTTTCCAACTCCCCGAGGTCTCGGGTGGGCTACCGGTACGCCAGTATCATAGATCCCATACCGCACTGCACTGCACGATACCTGCGAGGCTCAACGAGCCCTCGGCCATCAAAGATCACTCGCACTAGTACCGTCTTGGCAGATCTAGTTTGTACTGCACTCCCTTTTGTCTTTTTTTCTCTTGACGGTTTTGCGAATTTTGTATGATACCAGTACCAGTATAGTAAGTAAGTAAAAGCGCAGCTACCCAGTGAGAAAATATTTTTATCCAAAGTTAGTACCATACCTACGACAGTTCTGCTCTGCCCGTTAGACCATCCAGCCGGTCGGCCGGTCGGTCGGGTATGGAGGGGAGTAGTTTGTCCAGCTTTAGCTATGAGTTTATTGATTATGTGAGAAGCCGGGGAGGGGTAGAAGATGGTTCATACATAAGGAAACGTCAAGGGCGTGCTTTATCAAGCGTAAGTAATCTTCTCTCACCACAATCCGTCACAAGGCTGGTATTATACCGTAGAGTGCTACTTAGCGGTATGGCGGGGGGAGGGGAGAGTTAACGTCCCGCTCAAGCGGAAATGCTCTACTATCGTATGACCGAATAGAGAAGTATATAATATTATAATAAAGAGGGCCGGGTGGAGAGAACTTAACGCAGATGCAATAGAAGCCGCAGGACAAATCACGCGACGTCCAAGGTAAGCCATTCGAATACAATAGTGCACTAAGTGTGGCAAACACAGTATGTACTATACACTTCTCTACTCTACGCTAAGGTCTTGTCTAGGCGTTATAGCACCCTTCAGATCAAGCACTACATTAGACTATCATACCCAAGATAAAAATATAAAAATCTCAACATGCACTACGATTATATACATACAATACCCGCGTCACAACCAATCCGTCCCCCCCCGGGATTTCTCCAGACTATAATATTATTATTATAGTCTTTCCTCGCCTCCTGTGCACTTTTAAACTAGAAGTAGCTTGAACTCCTTTGTGATACAAAAAAAAAAAGATCCCAGATTCGACGCTTTCGTAGGTATTAACTTATAGTTATCAAAGGTCTTATATCAAGAGTGAGTTTGGTTGGTTGGTTGGTCGGTTGGTTGGTCATGGAAGTGGGGGAGGGAGCTTATAATATTATAATCAAGTGATTGAGTGCTTTTATATAGAGCAATTAACCCATAATGGAGTACATATGTCAATCTAGCAAGTGACGGCTATTAACAAGAAGTAGGGCAATGATGCGCCCAATTAGTCAAACAGCAAGGGGGTAGGTAGGTAGCAATCACGAGGTAATCAATCAATCAAAGTCCGTGATCCCTACAAACTCCTCTTCTTCCTTTTCCTCCTCTTCTCCGTCCTCCTCATCACTTCCAGCTTGCACCTTCCGCTTCTTGCTCCCCTCGATAGCCCCCCTCTTCCTATTCTCCCTCCGCCTCTCATAGCCACTCTTAGTACTAATCCTCCCTTCTTTCCCGTCAGCTGCTTTACTCCTCGATTCAACCCCCCTCTTCTTCAATCGCTCCTTAGCACTTTTCCCAACCTTTGGCAGTGCGTCTACTAACCACCTCCCTTCACCCTCCCCCCCTTCCGCTCCTCCCTGAGCTTTAGCAATAACCCCCGCAATCCCCTTCACAAAGCGCACATCCCCCTCAGTAAAATATGTAACCGCCAGTCCTCCTTGCACCCCACCACTCCTCCCCATGCGCCCAACACGGTGAATATACCCCGCAACAGACGTCGGAATGTCGTAATTAACGACACACCTAACACCTCGAAAGTCCACCCCGCGGGCAAGTAAGTCCGTTGTGACAAGTACCCAAATCTCCCCCGCCAAAAAACGACCCATGACCTCCGCACGCGCAGTGTCCGAGAGTTCCGCGTGCAACACCGCGATCCGGCCCGGGGTAGGCAGGTCGTAGAGGATCTCCGCGACAAGCGCTTTCGCGCGTGGGATCGTCTGTACGAATATTAAGGCGGGCGAGTGGAAGGAGGTCGTGAAGAGCTGGCGGAGCGCTAGGAGTTTTCCGGGTTCGGTTGCGGTGTAGGTTAGCTTTTGGGTGATGTTCTGGATCGTGGTGTCTTTTAGGCCGACGATTAGGCGGATAGTAGGGGATGAGGGAGAGATGTGTTCCTGGCAGAGAGTCTCGGTGGAAGAAGAAATTGTCGCGCTGAAGAGGGAGGTGCGGAGGTGTGAAGATTGTAATCGTGTCCAGATTCCAAGCGTTTGGGCGCGGAAGAGGGGGTCTAGGAGGATATCGGCTTCGTCCAGGATTAACCTAGATACTGAGGACCAGTCGGTCTTCTTCCTTTTCTTCCCCTCCTCCTTGTCGGGGGAGGAAGAGGATGAGGTGGAAGCCTCAAGGGAATGTAACAAAACCGCCGGCGTAGACACCACAACCTCACTCTTAACCCCCTCACCTCCCTTCTTCAACAATGCCACACGCACCCCAGTCCCCAAAGCCAACTTCTTCCCCTCATTCACAATCTGCCCCGCCAATTCCTTCGTCGGTGCCACCACCACCACCCGCACCTTCTTCTTCTTCTTCCCCGTCCCCTGCGCGAGTATCCAGTCCAGAACCGGTACCATGAACGCCACCGTCTTCCCGCTCCCCGTCGGCGCACAACAAATCAAGTTCTCGCCACGCGAGATCACTGGCATGGCACCCATCTGCACTTCCGTCGGGACATGATACCCCTGCGCTCGCATGTTACGGTGCAGGCGTGGGGATAACTTGTGCAGGTGGGTGAATGAAGCCAGGGGCTGGATCATTAATTCTTCCCTCTTTTTCTTCTTCTTCGTCTCTTTCCCTCCATTGGCATTCGTAGGTTCCAAAAGCGTGAACTTTAACTTATGTTTCCTCAGCAAAGCCTTTATTTCCTCTCGTCCTAACGCCGGCTGCTCGCATAGGCCCAATTCCTCTTCTTCTCCCCCCTCATCACCACCTCCATCGCTATCACTATTATCCTCGCCATCAACACCGTCGTCGCCGTCGTCACGAGAGCGCTTGACGCCAGCGTTGAAAAAGTCGAGTTCTTTCGGGAGTGCGCCGGAGGAGGAGGAGGATGATGGAGTTGCGGCAGATTTGTTTGCTCCTGCATTTGCAGTTGCGGAAGCGGAGCCGGCGCCCTTTGCGAATGTGGTTGAGCGGGTTAGGAGGCGGAATATATCTGCCATTGCGGACTTGTGAAGGCGGTGGTGAGGAGAGTGGGGTGAGGGAAGATTACTGGGAGCTGGATGAGATCGAAAAAAATGTGATGCTGCCAAGACGGCAGATTTCGGGTCATGGCAGTCACTCGGAGTGGGTTGCAGGTTATAGGCCCCAGGCCGGTGGCTCTGCAGTGGTGATTGGGAACCTGGGAAATGGGATTTGAACGCAATAAATTGGGCCTCAGCATCTAGGCCACTACTTTTAAATCGTAATATCACTTGTGCTACTTGTAGGGATGCACAGAGGGTTTAAATATTCTCAGCTTATCATGCTAGGTCTTGTGGTCAGCCGGTTCCAAGTCCCTAGACACTCTCGCTGGGCTCCTTAGCAGCCGGGTATGACCTCATCCCATCTAAACACGACCACGAAAACCCATATCCAAAAGAATACCAAAGAAACCCTTTATTATTAACACCTAAAAACCTGGAGTCTGCCACCGCCGCCACGATATAAGTCCGTAAAAAAATGAGTACAAAAAACAATACATCCAAGAGACACATGAACGCCTCTCAAAACACCATCTCACCCCCACCCGCTGGTCCTCCAACAACCCTCTCCCCGGTCAAACTCCCCTTTTCTGCACCTGTCTCAGAAAGTCCTTCATTTCCCCACTCATCCACCGCCACCACCGCCCTACTCTTCCCGTCCTCCCTCCCGCTACCGCCCCTCCGGCCTCTACTCCCGCTACCGCCCTTCTCCCAGAAATTTGACCTGACTTTTCCAAATGCCGGGTCATAAGCATAACTGTTCCGCACTTTTCTCCCACCATTAGTAGCCTCCTGCGCCAACAATTCTTGCACCGAAATTTTTAATTCCGCAGCTAATCGCTGTTGGTCTCTATCATCCCAAGTGCTGAAGTAGTTCCCTTCGTGTCCGTCGGGGGCGGGAGTGAGTGACAGAGTAAGCCAATTCTTGCGCAGCCAGGTGATGAGAGCTTCTTTAGCTTCGTGGAGGACTTCAGATTTAGTCGGCGCGATGTCTTTCTCCAACCGTCGGATGCCGCGGAATATCCGGGGGCAGTTTCTCTGGTTTATGGTCTTTGGGGAGGCTGCTCGGGTGATCAAGTCGTGGATTCCAGGTTTCGCGGATGTGGCTGCTTTAAGGACTGTAGAAATTGGACTGGCGATCTTTGAGCTATCAAGCTTGTCCGCGGCTATGAGAGCGCCGTGGTCCAGCAGCGGGTCAATGATCTTCCGGTGCCAGTCTTCTTTGAGATCTGACGTGGCGACGAGGGAAGCGTGCGCGTGGACTCTCAGGTAAATTTCTACCATCTTCTGCTCGTTGGCAGACATTTCCTCACGGACTTTCGTGACGAGGGCGGTGATTATTGCGTCGTTGCATTTCAGCAGCGGCCTTTTCCAGAGGCCCTTGATGCCCCGGGTACTACTGAGTAGGCCCAGGCCTTTGTTAAATATCCAAGTGTCCGAGACTTCACAATTGTATACTTGATCGAGCACGTAGGGTACAATATGTGCACAGCTTGCACCAACACAAGTGAACTCATGCGCCATCCGGACAATCGAGTAATGGGCCCAATGCTTGAGATCAGTAATCTGTAAGAAGTCGGCCGCGCGCACAATCTCAAAGAGCCGATCGATGATCCCAACGGGGGGCATCTTGGCACCTGGTGTTTTGTACAGACTGCAATCCGGAGACCCGCCCGGGGAAACGGGAGAACAATTCATGTGTTTGTCGAGCCCGTAGTTCCTGAACATGGACCACAGCTCCGTGCCATATACATACGAGATGACAGCCCACAACCCACAATTCGTAAACTCCTCCGTGTAGAACGTAGCCTCGGTGGCATGAGCGTCGCGGAACGCAGAACTGAATTGCGTCTTGAAGTACGCCACACGAATCGGCAACAAGAAACGGTGCACCTTGACCGAATGGACCGGCACTTTGTCCCCCAGCTCTTTTAGATGAATAGTAAAATCCGGCATTAGCACCTCTAGGAGTCCAGCGCTCAATGCCGGTTCTTGAAAAACCGCACGAGGCCCCTCCACTTGCGGATACACATCGTTCATGGCTTTCCATAGCCCCTCCAAGGTCTCCTTCGTGCAGCACTTTTCCAAAATACCCCCGATAACATTCTCCAAATCCTTATCCTCAGCAACATGGATATTTCGACCATCACCCTCACCAAAGTCTGTGTGAAGCTTATTTCCCGCTGCTATGTAGAAGAGAGGAGAGTAGGTACGGTGCTCCTCTCCGTCGGGAAAGATGAATTTTATGTCTCCGTTTTTAGAGGCATCTTTCTGGAGCTGGTTGAGGTGGGATTTGAGCCCGTCAGTGCCATCCATGAAATCGTATGGAAAGACATCGGAAGCCTGGAACTGTGGCTTTGAGGACTTCATGATGAGAGAGGTTCAGATTGGAGATGTGGTGATTGTATCATAAGTTAAGAAAGTTAAGAGCAGAGGAGGAAGAGAGGTTGGGTGAGGCGTTGCCCTGAACAAGAATAACAAGTACCTATACCTAAGTGTGCGGCGCAAATACAAGCCACATATTGCCTACTCGGGCATACAGGCAGGTGATGAAACTGCAGACTGACAGGAGTACATGTCCTGAGAGCGTAAAGTCTCGGGCCACCCATACCCACCCCGTCTCATCATTTGCCTATATACCTGAGCTCCAGTTCCTAGCCTCTACACATCACCGGACCTCAACACTCAATTCCACCAAGAATCCAGCTATGATACCTGTACTCTCAACGGGTGCCTCCACCACCGCCGCCACAATTTCCAAACCCTCCTACTCTGCTGGGTGACATCGGCGCCAACCCTAACCCACAGAGTCCCACAGAGCCGCATAGAATAATTTTACGAGACTACGAGACGCCAGTACGAGAACCACTCCTTACGCATCACTAGCGACAATCAAAGCCCACAGACCAATAAAAGATACCATGCCATAATATCATATTACCATACTGTAACCCCCCGCCTCAACTTTTAATGATCTTGCACTGGCTAGACAAACCACATGAGGAACATTAAGGTGCAGAAACGTCGTGAACATGCGAGAAAACGTGAAATAGAAAGAAAGAACAAAGGGAAATATAAAAACAAAATAAAAAGCTAGCACAAAGTTATTCCCCCAATGGCATCCCCTCAACTTCATTACAAAGCGCCCTCCAGTTATCCGCGTGCAGTTCAGCGTATTTCACCCGCTCTTGACTCCAGTCTTGGTGCAATCTGGCACAATCATTGTCAGCCACGCTCCCTGTAATACAAAAGGCGGAGGGAAGGAGGAGGGGGCAAACCTAGCAACATGGTACTGGCTATTTTGGAAATATATCAATTCGTCCCTAATGCATTCCTTGATCAGGACACCTCGAGCATGCTGGTCCACGATGCTCTTCTTGTCTCTACTAATGCTCTCTTGCACCTTCTCCTCTTCTCCCGGCTTTCCAGGTTCCACACGGTGGCGGAGAGTCTCGAGTTTGGCCTCATTCTGCTTGATTCTCCGCTCGAGCTGCGGGATGTTGTCTACCGCGTAGCGGTCCTTGCGTTCGAAGAGCTCACGCATGCTGACAAGGCAGTCGCGTTGACGCTTGAGGTCCTCGAGGACGCCCTGGTCCCAGGCCTTTGTCTCGTCTTCGATAAGGGATTGTGATTGTGAAAGATGCTTGGCTACTGCTGTTATTCCATCGTTAAGTAATGGGATTTCGCTTGTATCGACCGCATAAGTGGCTTCAGAAACATCGGTCAAAGACCGAAGAGCACTAGAGAACCTCATGTAATCTGCCGCAATGCCCTCTTGACGTTTCTCAAGACGTTCGACAAGATTGCACAGCTGGATGTAGATCTCGGAGGACTTACGTAGCCCACTGCGAACCATTTCGAACGTGTTCTCTAGGGTTTGTGGCAGACGCTCCTCGAGTCCAGAAGGAAGGGCCTTTCCAGCAAACTCTTCCTGGACCGAAAGGTTCGCTTGCTTGCGCCAAACGGACAGCTCCTGTTGCTTATTTTCTCAGCACGCCTATTGTTTTCACAAATCACAATAGCCAGCGACACCGATGGTGAGTGTAAGGGTAAATACCGTAGGAACCGTCAAAAACATAATCACAAGTTGCTCCTGTGACAGCACCGGGTGACGGACAAGTGCATTGGCAAATCTGGATAGTCCTCTCCTACGGCGCTCCAGAAATGCCGCGTCGGCTGAGAGATAATGCCCATTAACTGCACGATCCGGTGAATGTTATTTCTGCTTCGATGCGAAACCACAGACAGACTCACGAACAACATCTCAAGGGAATTGGAGCTTACCAGCCAATCTTTTAGGGGGCAGTAGAGGTAGCTGCCGAAACGGGAACCGCTTATGAAGGCAATCCAATAACCTACGCAGAGTAGGCATTAGACCATCTCCCCGTGAATCGTGAATGACGACTTACCAAACAAAGTCACTATACCGCCTAACAACCCTGCTCTGTCTTCTCGCACTTGCAATCTGGTAATTACGATGCTGAAACATAAACATCCCCTCCTTCTCCGGCAACACAGTCACAGTGACAACCTCCTCCGGACCTCTTGGAATCCTCATCCTGCCCAACCCGCCACCATCAGCCCCAGTGACAGTAGGCGCAGAGCCATTCAGACTGTTCCCACCCAGGCCACCGAACGAACCATGCCTCTGCCCCATTCTAGGATTTGGCTCTCCGAAACCAGCAGACTGGTTATAAGTGCTCCCGCCAAACGAGTCTTGTCTCTGAGAACCATCGTAAACCCCCCAAGACGAGGCGGACGTCCGACTTGCATCACTCTGTCTAAGGGCGGAATGAATATCATCAGGCTCATGATCTCCGTCACCTATATGCTGTATGGTCTGGGGGGCATGAGAATAAGCAGAGTGATTCCTATCAAGAGAAAGATCTCTGGGCGGCATTCCAAGTGTAGATGCAGATGGTGTGTATTCATAAGTATTTCTCTCCATTGGAGGGGTCGGCTGGCGGTTTTTTCCACTATTATCTATAATAGCTACCCGATTATCCGGTTGGTTGGCGTGATCGTGGTTTGTGTGCATCTCAGGGCTCCCCCATGGATCTGATTCAGCGCCAAATATGCCGGCCGCGTTTCTGGGGCGGGTTGGAGCAGTGCTTATAGGAGTGGATTGTTGGCGATGGACAACTTTAACGGGAGTGCTTGAGGTCGGGAGATCTTGAGCTGATTGTGAATGGTGTGGGGGAGGAGCAACGGATTGGTTGATCGAAGATGCAATAGAGGTGGTCGGGGTCTCGATAGCCTTCGAGAGGTGGGGACGGCGAGACTTAGCCAAGTCTGGAATGGGCAAATCTAAGTCCAAATGTCAACATGGCACTTTATTCTTTCTTTCCTGCAGCGGTCAGCCTGCAAGGGATAATACTCCTCCTCGAGTCGTCCACCCCGTCGATAGTGACTTCTTCACCTTGCTGCTCCAATCCAACCAACGCCAGCAAAACGTAAAACTCCTCACGACCGATGCTTTGTTTCCCTCCTTTTATCAAAATGCTCAAAATTTTGTCCTCGATACCATACCCATCAGCGTCAGCTTCCTTGAGCACCTGCTTAACACCATCCAAGGTGATCCCATTTCCATCAGGACTTTTAAACTGCTCAAAGAACGACTCGTAAAGGAAATTGTATCTCTCAGGAATATTTGCATTCTCCTTCGTAAGTAAAGTCTTTGAAATGTCCGCAGGAGCACCGCGCCGGGCCGTGGGAAGCCCGGCCGAGTTCCAGGCACCAGCACCAGAGTCATCGAATAGTGAACCGGGTGCGGACTCGAATTCTTCATCCGCAAAAAGCGAAGAGCGAGAACGGCCTGGAGGAGAATCGCCAAATAGAGACATGGTTACCAGCGAGGAGAAAAGAAACAGAGAGGAGAACGCTAAGTTACGAGTACGCGCAACTTGGGATTTCATGCACCGCTCGCTGCAGCTGCCCCCCCCCCGCCCCCATCAAAACAGCAAACCAATCAACCTGCCGGACGACCCACCCCCGGGCTGTCCCAATTTGGGGCATCGAATCGTGGGTCTAAACCCTTCGCTTGAATACAAAAGCCACACTGTGGCGTTATCCCAAAGCCCAACCGTCCTGCTTGCATGACCCAACGCTCACAGCACAGCACAGCCGTTAGCAAATTACCGGCGCTATGCAGCTTTATCCGATCAGTTGGTTCCCATTTTTTTGCCGCCAGCTTACCGTAGTGTCATTGCAATAGAGCTCAGGTTTTTTGTTTGCTAAGCCAAGATTCCTCCTTGTAAGTTATTTTTTTCACGTTGTTATGGCAGAACGCAGCATGATCGAAGAGTCTTCTGCCGTACGTATTGTGCATGTCATTGTATGGAGCTCCAGGGCAAGATATTATGATAGAAAATTTGATAGAGAAAATAGGGGGGGTTTATTATGAAGTCGAGTGATGGCGCATGAGCAAAAGAAGTTGGAAAACTCCCTAGTCTACTCGTGAGGCACTGCACTTGGCTATTTAAAAAGTCTCCGGACACCTTGCGTTTATTAGTACCTATCTTAGTACAAAAGCGTCCGGAGACTCTTTAAATTGCCAAATGGAACCATCTAGTAACGTTCAAGATGTTACAGTATTGCCAGTGCTCTATCAATAAACCAAACCTTGCTGTGGCTAATACCCACTCATGAGTGAGCTCACCTAATACTAGTACTCGTACAGTATCCGCCCTCAAACCACAGTTTTCTAGCCGCATAAGGGGCAAAAGATCTATCGTACAAAAGAATAGAGGAAAAGAAAGAGCTCATCCCGCCCCATTCCGTTTTGGAGTTAGAGAGCAAAGTCCACCGAAATCTAGCTAGTTCGGCCGCGGTCCTCTTCAGACTCGGAAGCTTCTTGGCCGAGGCCGATCGTAGTGTCACCCCATCCATCGCCTCCACTCCCCTCGACAAGTCTAGCGTTCAGCTGGCCAAACCACCTCCCCCGCCTACTTGTATCTCCTCCTTCCTCGGCGACTCTGGCAGCCCTCGTAAGGCGCTTTTTTCTACTCTTACCGCCTTGGGAGAGTAGCCCACTGATTCTCTTCCTCTTCTCCTCTTTGGCCAGATCATGCCTGGTGATACCTCTAATGTACGGAGCCGCATCTATCATTAGAACCACGCGAGGCCCAGTGATGACCGAGTGTGATATGGAGGGAGTGGGTGAAAAGATCGTAGATGTGGATCCAAGCGATTGGAAAGTCTCTCGGATGTAGATATCTGAAAGAGGACTATAACGGCACCGTCAGAAAGCATATTAAATATAACTGTGCCGGGTAGTGGGAAATACCTGAATTGGTCCCTGATATTTCTCCTGTCGGCAACAGTGCTGATGATTTCTTCATCACGAATCGCATTTAATGGAGGGATGGATAAGGTAGTTGCCTTATTATCAAGACGCACCCTTGCGAGAGATCTCACACAGATCGAGATATTTGTCTCGGTTGACCAAAGCGTGGCTACGGGATCCGTTTGCAGAGTTTGATATCCCACGATATCGTCTAAACGAACTTTCGCACCGATTGGGGGGAGTGTAGTATCGAACGCGGCCTTAAGCACGATGGTCAGTCATTTCTGCACTAGCTATCCCCTTGGGTCGATTCGCAAAACCTACCTCAGTACTGTCCATCCCCAAACCAGCGCACATATCCACAGAGCTCATTGCCTCAGCATAATCGTCCCATATCTCCAGAGATTGGAGATCCTTCCCAAGCCCAGCAGAGAAATCTCTTAATTCCTTATCTTCTCCAGATCCGACGTCAACTCCCCATTTTTCCCACACGCCATTCCATTTATCCTCATCACTAGCCCCTCTCTGGATCCAATCCATGCCTTTGCGATAAGTGTTTCTACTGATCACCCTAAGGACACTTCCATCCTCATCACGGTCGGATCCAGTGGGCCACCGTACCAACATCCAGTCCAACCCTCCCTTCCGATCTCCCACCCCCATTCTACACCAGAACTCAAGCTCCATCAAGCTAGCCCTAAGATCCCTGCCCATTACATCCACCAGTGCCATAACAGCCTCCCTGCGAAGCATATGGCCTTCATTGGCGCATATCAAGAGTAGGTGATCGACAATCAAGTCCGGTGGCGGCGGGGTCAATCTTAGGACAGCATGGAGCGACAGAAGGTCAATCGGTAGAAGACCCTCATCATTACAAGTCATCACAACCGGGCGTTTTGACTGTGCGATAAGCGAGAGCACAGTGGGCCAGAATTGTTTGTCTTCATCAAATAATAGATCAACCTCTTCTAGAAGAAGGAGTGACTGCTGAGACTTATTGAACTGAGGATCTTCCTCGATTTGTGTGCTTTTCTCCTTCTTGTTTTTGAAAAATGAGGTAGCGCTCGCTGGGGCACCTGCCTTGGCCTGCTGCACAAGGTGGTTGCGGGTCATTTCCCCAACAAGGTCGAGAATCTCTTTACCACTTCTTTTGGCTCCGGGAGAGACTTCGAAGACGGTGAACCCAACTTCCTTTGCCACTGCATAAACGGCTGCTGTCTTCCCGCATCCGTTGGGGCCACTTATGACCACAGCGTTCACAAGTCTATCCGGTTCTCTGATACCCCCGAAGGGAGAATCAACTCCTTTATCGCCGGCACGTATAGTGGACTTCTTAGTACCGGGAATTGTGGAATAATCTGTGTCTTCAGGATCGGTAATCTCATCCATCTCATCCTGCTCTTCCTCGCTATCGACGACGAACCCAGCAAGCTCATCGTTGTCCCTCTTACACTTTTTCTTTCTCTTTGTAGCTGCTTTCCCCGCTGCTGCTCCCGAATTATGTTTTTGCTTCCTCTTGGTACCTAGTTTCGGATTGTTGGAACCAGTACCCATGTTCTCCACCTTTAAGGCCATCAGCCAATCCTTCAAGATCCGAGGCTCCTTGCCGATTTGCAGTACTTCACTAGATGAAGTCGGTGCATACTTAGCCTCCCAGGCCTGGCTCTCACATTCGCCTTTATCAAAAACACTAAGTTCTCTGCCTAGTCTATCGTAAAGATTTAGCAGTGCTTGGTGCGGTTGCCTCGTCGGTTCCTCAGAGCTCATGCTCGAAACTGAATTTGCTCGGCCACGTGAAACCTCCACTGCACTGTTATTCGGATGTGGCAGTCTTGCAGCAACTCTCTCCCGTATTGCCTCTTGGAATTTTACACCGGTCGTAACAACGCGTTTTGGAAGTCTAACATCGGAGGGAATCTCATAGAATCGTCTCTCATGATAATCCACCGACAGCATATCCTCTTTCTGAGCATTGATGTCGAGGTGTAATGCATACAATCCGAGTATATCTTCCTCCGGTGGGATTGCAACCACAGCTTCTTTTAGCTTCCGTTCTTTCAGCGCGGGTCCACCCTCCACCATGTGAACAATAGCCCCCTCTTCTGAGAAGCCACGAACATGACAATTATCTTTTGAAGGCCATGGAGGACCAACCGCTCCGCTATTTCCCAGGGGACGGCTATTTACAGAATTAAAATATGATATAGGAGCCTGTACACTAGGTCCGACAGATGGCGAATGTGTCTGGTTGTTATCAAGGAAACAGGAACTTCTCGGCTCGAGGGAAATGGATTCCATGCGATCAGTATCACCTCCACTCGTAGTATTAGCAACCGGCGTTGTAGCTGTTCGGGTATTGTCGAGTTTCTTCATGCCACCAGGCTTGAAGAAAGGATGAACTGGCTTTGTGTCCAGCGAAGCAGCCGTCCTTCTTGGTATGTCACAAATTGTGACAGCTGGCGTAGGCTTCGTGCGGGTTTCCAGAATAGGAAGGTTTAGATCTAATGGGGGGGGGTCCTTTTTCTTCCCCATGAGACTGAATGCATTAACTGGTGGCATGGCTGGGCTTTCCGGAACGATTAACGGACTACTCTGAATCACCAAAGCTCCTGTCTGGTAGTCGTAAACAACTTTTTTCTTTTTCTGAACGGCTTCCTCAAGAGCAGATAAGGGTGCCTCGTCACGCTCGTGGGTGGTGCTATGAGGGAGGTCGATCTCGGGAAGAGGTGAGGATGGTACGGGTATGGGGCTGCTTGGTGGCACAAACGGGCTGCTAGGTATAACAATGATGCCTGTATTTGGATTATAGGTCACGCCCCGTCTTGATTTCGCCCGATCATCTGGTGCAGACAGAGGGGCGATACCAGCCGCCTTCGCTCCTGGTTTGCCCTGCTTCCCTAAGTGGTTAGAGGCACTTGGAAAGGGCAATTCCTGGGGCTTCTCTCCTGCCACGGATGATAGTTTGGCCAATCTTTCATCCGGGGCTCGTATAGTCAGAATACGTCCATTCCATGAACAGACCTTAGGGTTTTTAAGAGTATTATTAAAATTTTCCTGGGGGGCAGAAGCAAGTCCACACGAATGTTCCTCGGATGTGTCATCCCGATCGCCTCCCAAGGGATTTGGTGTTTTCTTTCTTCTCTTCCTTCTGTTGCGGTTGGGGTCAATTTCGTAACCCCCAATAGCATCCTCCGATAGCCCTGGTGAAGAGGCCGGTGTAATTAAGGAAGAAGAGGGACCGGGAAAAGGTGCGATAGTATTTGGGTCACCGGAGGCATTGGATGGTCCTGCTTCAATAGCACCTTTCTTCCGGCGTTTTGCCTCTCGAGGCTTCGCAGGTTTCCGAGGCTTTGAATCAGAACGTGCTCGAGATTTTTTTGGTTTGACTTCCGCTTCGTCAGCTGAGATTGATGCAGGAGTTATAGGACGGCTTCCCTTTCCCTTTGGTGGTAAATGTCTCAATTCATTGCCTGCGGAAATGGCTTATCAGTAAAAGATGTACTTTTTATGGCTGGGAGGAGATCAACGTTTTTGGGTGTCAAAAAACGGATGAATTGCCGGCTTTGCAGCTTTCATCTCCTGTTCCAGCTGCTGACTTGGTTGATCCCCTGTATTATTCAAGAGTGCACTGTTACCAACGACGTGGTCTGCGGACGACATTCTTTGCGTAGGAGACGACGTCAAGCGAAGCCGCACAGGCTAGCGGGCTAGCGGGCTAGAGGTCTGGCTTCCTGCTTCGTGCGCAAGAAGTATGTAGGCATGCGGGTGCGAAAGGGTAGAATCTCGTTCCTGCTTCAATTTGGTGGTTGAAAGTGTAGACCTGGGGTGGACGCGTCGAGGTTGCTGTGGGGACCACTGTGATTACAGTGCCGGGACGTGACGCGAGCACGCGAATGCGACAGCTGCAAAGGAGACAAGCAAGCGAAGACTAGAAAAGTGAAAGATCTCAAAATAGAGAAGAGAGAGAATAAAAGAGAGTACGGGTATTGAATTGCTACCAACAAAAATTAAATTAAATCAAAAAAATCAATAAATCAGGGAATTAAATTCTAAGGGGTTATCACATCGGATGTGGTTGGAGAAATTCGTGTAAAGGGTCAATGAGTTTTCTGTTTGCAGTTTCACGTGACCATATGAGTGCTTTTTGTTGTGGAAGCGCCAAGAGCAGATCCAACCCCTTATTCCAGAGCCTCATGAAGATCCTAAATCTCATTCATCTTTCATCCCAGCACCATGGTCTCAGCCATTGATCATACGCAAGCACCAGCACTCGGAGGTATCATACCGTATCATACGAGGTTTATCATACCACTATTATATCACTACCATACATCTAGTAGGGGAGTGATTCAAAGTTAGAACGGTCGAGAAAATTGTGATTTCGAGAATCGGAGAAAAATTTCCTCTTATTCTTATGATACAAGTATATACCTTAAGCATACGGCACATTGGGCCATCTCTTATCCCGATCTAGTAAAGATCTCTAGATCCCTTATTGGTTCCCTTGATAACCTTAATACGGTAAGCCGTTGAATCGCTTACCGTGGGGGGGTTAGAACAGTCTTTTAGACAAGGTTTTACCCTTTGGTGGTTTTTTTTTGAGAAAACCTTTCAAATACCATGGAAAACAGGGGGGGTACCTTTACAATACCATTCTTGGCCGAGACATACCATCCAAAAGGTTTCACATTGCAACAAAAACAAACCATTCCCAGAGTGTCAGCA